>ERZ773142.13-NODE-13-length-263829-cov-126.069_pt1 | contig 263829 bp, 232 predicted proteins | sample MGYA00580853_ERZ773142 | MGnify/ENA primary metagenome ERZ773142 (study PRJEB29015, sample SAMEA2737862) | human gut metagenome | biome: human gut; feature: human-associated habitat; material: faeces | place: China | collected 2012 ...
GACGGAGGCGGGCGAAGCCGCCGACCTGCCCGCCCTCGAATCCCAGCGGGACGCCCTGACGGCCCGGCGCAGCGCTCTCGCGGCTCAGGAAAAGGCCCTGACGGCCCGCCTCCTGCCCAACCGGAAGTCCGCCGACCTCTACCGTCAGCACGCCGCCGCCCGGGCGGAGCTGGAACGCCGCTGGCAGTGGGTGAACGCCCTCGCCTCCACGGCGGGCGGCACCCTCAGCAGCAAACAGAAGATACGCCTCGAGGCTTACATCCAGATGAACTACCTCGACGCCATCCTCGTCCACGCCAACACCCGCCTCATGCAGATGACCGCCGGGCAGTACGAGCTGGAGCGGGTGGGCGCCGAGAACCAGCGCAGCCAGTCCGGCCTCGACCTCGGCGTCATCGACCACTACAACGGCACCCGCCGCAGCGTCAAGACCCTCTCGGGCGGCGAGAGCTTCAAAGCCTCACTGGCGCTGGCGCTGGGCCTCTCGGACGAGGTCCAGAGCGCGGCGGGCGGCATACGGCTGGACACCCTCTTCCTCGATGAAGGCTTCGGCTCGCTGGACGACGAGAGCCTCGAGCAGGCCATCCGGGTCCTCGCCGGCCTCACCGAGGGCGACCGCCTCGTGGGCATCATCTCCCACGTCGCCGCGCTCAAGGAGCGCATCGACAAACAGGTGGTCGTAAAAAAGGCACGCAGCGGGGGGAGCACGGTGGAGGTCATCGTGTGACCGCTTCCCTTCTCTTCCTCATCGCCTGCCTTCTCAGGGCCGCGTCTTTCAGAAAGTCTTTTGCCTGCTCAGGCGGGCGGGTGGCATAGAACGCCTTGTTTTTCGGGACGTACGTCTCGGCGGGAGCCGGCCGCTCCCGGTCGCGGGCCATCCAGACCGTGGCCGCTGCCTGCCAGTTCCGCATGGGGTTCTGACCCACCCGCCAGCCGTTGGATTCATAGAACGCCCGGAACCGGTCGGCCTGAGCCTCCGTTCCGCTCTTCCGGATAAAGTAGTCCCGGACTTCACCCTCGTCCGGCGGACAAAAATCGGGCTCGTCCGGAGGCGGGAGGGGCGCGTCAGCGCAGTCAGCCTCCCCATCCGGGAGGACAATATCAGGCTCAGACTCAGAATCAGATGCAGAACCAGTATCAGAGACGGAATCAGAACCAGATACAGCCATCTTTGCCATCGGCGCATGGCATTTGCTATTTTTGCCACGCTCTTCGCTGTGCCAGCGGCTCTCGGCCCCCTTTGTCCCCGCCTCGGCCCGGCGCTGGCGGGTCTCCTCCCACTTGCGGGCGTTCTCGTCGAGGCCCCCTTCCATAAAGGTCCACGCCATCCGGAGCATCGGGTCGGTGAAATCGGGCCGCTTCCCTTCGGGATAGGCCAGCAGTGCGTCCAGGAGCATCCCCTTCTGCTCCAGCGACAGCGCCCCCAGCGGGCGCTGCCACTCGCCAAATAAGATAACGCTGCGGTGTTTCTTTTCGGTCAATCCTCTTTCCTTCCTTTCCTTCTTTGTGTTTTCCTTCGGCGTCTACAACTCAATGTAGTTTGTCTTGCTCAAAAAGTCAACCTTTTTGAGAAAACAGTCGAAAAGTTGTGGGAAAAGGCGTAAAAAAAGAACAGGGGGCTTTTCTGACTGGAAAAGCTCCTGTTCTTTTGTCGCAAAATATGCTATACTTATTTTGCGGCCTCGTCCGCCCATTTTAAGTGGGAGGGAGGTGAACCGCCATGGATTTATTTTTATCTCTGCTTCTGTCCGTCGCAGCAAATGTAATTTCGTACTACATTTGCAAGTGGCTTGACGGATGGTTTTCGGGCCGTAAGCACTAAATAAAGAAGACCCCCTTTCGGAGTTGCAGCTCCGTGAGGGGGTTTTCTTTTCGCTTTGGTGAACCACCATAAATATGTTTATCTCTGCACTTTTATTATATGCTGTCTTGCAAAAAAGTCAACCCAAATGCAGAAAGTTTATAAACGTATATTCCCCGCCGCCTCCGCACACCCTAGGTGCGGAGGTGTTTTTTATGGAATCTCTGACGCCCTTCATCCGCCATGAGCTTGAGGATGCGCCCGGGCCGAGCGGCCCGCCGGAGGAGACGAGCAGCGTGGTCAGCCCGCCTTTGGGCGCGGGACCCGATCAGCCGCCCGTCACGGAACCGCCAAAGCCGGGTCGCGGCTCCCAGCAGCCGCCGTCGCAGCCGGACGGCCCGGATGTGCAGCTCCCGCCGCCGGAAGTCCCGCAGCCCCGTCCGGACTGCGGCATCCCCATGACCGACGGCACCCCGGCCGCCTGTCGGCAGAAGAACGCCGCCGAGTATCTGGCCGGGCGGTCGCCGGGGGTGATGGCCCAGTACGGCGGCGGGCTTTTCGGGGCCGAGCAGCATCTTCACAGCCGCGAACCTGCGCCCGACGAAGACCAGAGCGGCGTTTTACAGCTGGTAGAGTGGCGCGAAGAAGCGCCTTACGGTTGAAAGAGATGTAAAATTCAGAAATTATTTTCCAATTACCTGTTGAAATCTTCGCGCGCTTCTTTTATTATGGTAGCAAACAAAGCAAAGGCAGGTAATGCACTATGGCAGAAATCAAATACGAGATCGTTGAACGCATCGCAGTCCTCGGAGAGCGTCCCCGCGGCTGGGAGCGCCAGCTCAACCTCATCAGCTGGAACGAAGGCGAACCCAAGTACGACATCCGCGACTGGTCCCCGGACGGCACCCGCATGGGCAAGGGCATCTCCCTGAGCCACGACGAGCTGGCCATCCTGAAGGGCATCCTCGAGGATATGGAGCTGTAAGATGACGGACCGCGAGGAATTTCTGGAGATATTCCGCACCCACGTCACCCGGCCCGGCAGCGAGAAGCTGCTGGACTGGATGGACAGCAAGACGGACTTCTTCTCCGCGCCGGCGTCCACCCGCTTCCATGGGGCCTGCGAGGGCGGGCTGTGTGCGCACAGCCTGAACGTCTACCGCGTGCTCCACGGCACCTTCTTCACGCCGGACGAGGACAGCGAGGAGACCTTCGCCATCTGCGCACTGCTCCACGACCTGTGCAAGGCCAACTTCTACAAAAAAGGCACCCGCAACGTGAAGAACGAGGCGACGGGCCAGTGGGAGAAAGTCCCCAGCTACAGCGTGGAGGACATGTTCCCCTACGGCCATGGCGAGAAAAGCGTCTTCCTCATCGAGCGGTTCATGAAGCTGAAGGTGGAAGAAGCCGTAGCCATCCGCTGGCACATGGGCGGCTTCGACGACGCCGTCCGGGGCGGCAGCTTTGCCCTGTCGGGGGCCTTCGAGAAGTACCCTCTCGCCGTCAAGCTCCACATCGCCGACCTCGAGGCGACCTATCTGCTGGAACAGCGGGGCGAATGATACAAAAAAGACCACCTGTCTCTCGACAGGTGGTCTTTTCAACTCTTACTTTTCCTACGGCATCAGCTTCGCAAGCTCGGCCAGGACCTCGTCGCCGAGGTGTTCCAGCTTTGTTTTTGGTTGACGGTCCGCAGCAGGGGGTGTCTGTGCAGCCATCTCCGGGAGCGGGACAGTGGGCTGTGCGGACGGAACATCCAGCCGCAGCGGGGCGGTGGATATTTTGTCCAGCTCGCTCCGCAGCTCCTCACACCGGGCGGTCAGCTCGGCGTTCTCCTTCCGCAGGGACAGCATGGTGCGCTCGTAGGCGAACATCCGTGTCTCATAGCGGCGAAGCTCGGCGTTGGCCGCGTTGAGCTTCCGGCTCAGCTGCTCGAGCTGGGTCGGCCCGGACGCAGCGGGCAGAGCCTCAGGGCATGACTTCTCCTGTTCGGATGCCATCGCCTCTTCCACCTCCTGCAGTCTGCGCTGGGCGCAGCGATGCTCCCGGGCAGTCTCCCGGCAGAGCTGTTCCAGCCGATGCAGCTCCGGCGTCCGGCGGCTGCTCAGCCACTCCAGCGGCAGCGTCGTCTGTTGCTGCTCCACGGTACGGCCTCCTTCCGCTTTTTCTGCGCAAGGGGTTCTCTATTCTTGCGCTTATCTACGCTTGTTCAGGATCGCCAGCAGGTCGTCGTAGTAGCTGGTGTCGCTGTTCTCCTCCTCCACGGGCTTGGCGGCAGAAGCATTGCCGGAAGCGGCGGAGGGAGTGTTGACCTCGGCACTGAAGACAGCGGACGGAGCAGAAGCCGTCACGCCGGGAGCAGTACCGGCGGCAGCAGTACCCAGAGTGCTGCGCAGGCCGTCAGCGGCCTTGTTGTCAAAGCCGGTAGCCACGACGGTAACGCGCATCTCATCGGAGAGGTTCTCGTCGAAAGCAGTACCCCAGATGATGTTCGCATCGGGATGAGCGCTCTGGGTGATGAGGCCGGCGGCAGTCTCGACATCCTCCAGACCGATGTCGGGGCTGGAAGTGATGTTGATGATGACGCCGTGTGCGCCGGCGATGCTGGTCTCCAGCAGCGGAGAGGAGATCGCGGCCTTGGCGGCGTTCTCAGCCTTGCCGGCGCCCTTGGCGCTGCCGACGCCCATGTGAGCGTAGCCGGCGTCCTTCATGATGGAGCGCACGTCGGCGAAGTCCAGGTTGATGAAGGCCGGCACATTGATCAGGGCGGAGATGGACTCGACGCCCTGACGCAGCACGTTATCAGCGGCCTGGAAGGCGTTCATCAGGGTGATCTTCTCCTGACTGATCATCTTCAGGCGCTCGTTGGGGATGACGATGAGGCTGTCCACGTGCATCAGCAGATTTGCGATGCCCTGCTCAGCCAGACCCATCTTCCGCTTGCCCTCAAAAGAGAAGGGCTTGGTAACGATGCCCACGGTCAGGATGCCCAGGTCGTGTGCCACCTCGGCCACCACAGGAGCAGCACCGGTGCCGGTGCCGCCGCCCATGCCGGCGGTGATGAAGACCATCTGGGAGCCCTTCAGAGCGTTTGCGATCTCATCCTTGCTCTCCTCGGCAGCGCGCTGGCCGATCTCGGGGTCAGCACCTGCGCCGCGGCCCTTGGTGAGCTTGGAGCCCAGCTGCACCTTGGTGGCGGCATGGTTCTTCGCCAGTGCCTGCTGGTCGGTGTTCATTGCGATAAATTCAACGCCCTGCAGGCCGTCGCTGACCATGCGGTTGACGGCGTTGCCGCCGCCGCCGCCCACGCCGATGACCTTTATCGTCGTTACGTTTTCGTCCATTTCTTCGTCGAGCATGAGTGCCATATCATTGTCCTCCATCGGATTTTATCGTAGACCGCGCCTTGGCGCAGGATAGAACTCAACATTACTGCTACTATATAACAGTATCGTATCATCTTTTGGCCCCGAATGCAAGACAAATTTGCTTTTTCGATGGTATTTTTTTCACAGCGGCGTCAAGGGGCCGCATTTCTCTGCCAATTCGTCCCCCTAAAGAGGCCAGAACTTCCCACAGACCGGCATAGCCCCGGTCGATATGACGAGTCTCTTCCACAAAGCTCTTTCCCTGTGCCGACAAAGCCGCCACCACCAGTGCCGCGCCGCCCCGCAGGTCGGGCGCAGTGAGGGTGGCGCCGTGGAGGCCGCTTTCCGGCAGCGGGCCGACGGAAAGCACCCGGCCCGACCGTTTTACCCGCCCGCCCAGCCGCTCGAAGCCCTCCGCGCAGCCGAACCGCCGCTCGAAGATGACGTCCTCGATGCTGCTCTCTCCCTCGGCGCAGAGCATGGCGGCGGCCAGCAGGGGCGCAGCGTCGGTGGCGAGACCCGGGTACACCCCGGTGAAGACCCGGCCCGCCCCGTACAGCCGCCCGAAACGTGCCACCTCGGCCCGGTCTGCGCCCCGCTCCACAGTGCATCCCATTTGTTCCAGAATTTCCAGCACCGGCGCATAGAGCGCGGGCGGGCATCCGGTGAGCTCCACCCGCCCTCCGGCAGCAGCGGCGGCACAGGCCAGCGTGGAGGCGAAGATGCGGTCCGGCAGGGGCGAAAAATCGCAGCCGGAAAGCCCCCGCCGCCCCTCGATGCGCAGTGTGGAAGTCCCCGCACCCTCGATGCGCCCGCCGCAGCGGTTCAGAAATTCGGTCAGGTCGGAGATCTCCGGTTCCCGCGCCGCGCCCCGCAGGACGGTGGTGCCTCGGGCGCAGGCAGCAGCCAGCAGCAATGTCTCCGTCGCTCCCACGCTGGGGAAGCGGAGGGTGATGTCAGCCCCGTGGAGGCCCCCCGGCGCGGCCAGCACCAGCTTTCCCGCCCCGGCGTCCAGCTCCTTTGCTCCCATCCGGGCCAGACCTTCCAGATGTAAGTCGATGGGACGGGCGCCGATATTGCACCCGCCGGGCAGCGAAGTCTCGGCCCGGCCCAGCCGCGCCAGCAGCGGTGCGCAGAAGAGGATGGAGGCCCGCATTTGTGCCGCAGTTTCTCCCGGAAGGGTGCTGTTTGAGGGCATCCCGGCCACCACGATGTCTGCCCCCTGCCAGTAGGCAGCACACCCTGCGCCCCGCAGCAGCCCGAGGCTGCATTCCACGTCCGACAGCCTCGGCACGGCCCGCAGCCGCACCGGTCCCCGGCAGAGCAGTGCCGCCGCAAGAAGCGGAAGTACGCTGTTTTTCGCCGCCGGTATCGCCGCCGTGCCGTTCAGCGGCCGTCCGCCCATCACCCAAATCCGCCCGCTCTGCTGTGTCATATCCGCTGCCCCCATTCCGCAAAAGATACCCCACGATATGCAAAAGCAGGGGCGGATGTCACGCTGGACGATGATTTCAGTTTGTTGGGAGGTTTGTTATGCTTCCCCGCGTGATACCCCCAGCACCACCCCCATCTCCCCCAGCAGCATCATGAGGCTGGTGCCGCCGGAGGAGAAAAAGGGCAGCGAGATGCCGGTGTTGGGGATGGTGTTGGTGACGACAGCCACGTTCAGCACCGCCTGCAGGGCCACCTGCACCACGAATCCCACCACCAGCAGCGCTCCGAACCGGTCGGGCGCGTGGGCTGCGATGGTGATGCCCCGGCAGAGCAGCAGCACGAACAGCCCCACCACTGCGCAGGCCCCCACGAAGCCCAGTTCCTCGCAGACGATGGAGAAGATGAAGTCGTTCTGAGGCTCGGGGACAAAAAGATGCTTCTGGCGGCTTTCCCCCAGACCGAGGCCGGTGGCCCCGCCGGAGCCGATGGCATAGAGGCTCTGGATGGTCTGGTGGCCGTCGCCCAGCGGGTCGGCGAAGGGGTCGAGCCAGGAGCGGAGCCGGTCGGCGGCGTAGGGGACGAGGTCGGGCATGACGGCCACCGCCGCACCAATGGCCCCGACGCCTCCCGCGCCCGCCAGCAAAAACCACCGCAGCCCCGTACCGCCCACGAACATCAGCACCGCGCCGATGCCGAGGATGAGGACGGTGCCGGACAGGTGCGGCTCCAGCAGCATCAGGGCCGCCACCACCCCCAGCACCAGCGCAAAGGGCAGGACACCCACGCTGAAATCCTTCATCCGGTCGTGGTTCAGCGCGATGATGTGGGAAAATACCAGCACCACCGCAAACTTTGCGATCTCGCTGGGCTGCAGGGTGCCGAACCCCGGAATGACCAGCCACCGCTTGCAGCCGTTGTACTCGGGCATGAAGAGCACCGCCGCCAGCAATATCAGCGACAGCCCCAGCAGCGGCCACGCCAGCTTATGGAAGATATGGTAATCTACCCGGCTGGCCAGCCACATCCCGCAGAGCCCCAGCGCCGCGTAGAGCAGCTGAGGCCGCAGATAGGCCCAGGCGTCGCCCCGCCGGTAGAGCGCCACAGCGCTGGACGCGCTGGCCAGCATGATGAGTCCGAAGCCCACCAGCGTGAGCACCAGGATCAGAAACGGCAGGTCCATGCCGGGCAGCGGACGCAGGATCCTCTTCTTCATCCTCTCCCCCCTTCCCTTTAGTGTACGCACCGGGGCGGACGGCTAGTCACGGGGCTTCGCGCATATGATTGCAGGAAGGGAGGTGCTGTCTCATGTCCGAATCGCCAAAACCCGCCGACGCCCTGCGCACCCTGCCGGAACGGGCGTTCCGCGCCCGGGCAAGGCTGGTGGCGGGGGTGTTCTGTCTGGTCTGCTGCGGGCTGGCGGTGCGGCTTTTATTTTTGCAGGTGCTGGGCGGCGGCTGGTACACCGACCGCGCCCTGGGCCAGCAGCTGCGGGACACCGTCGTCCCCGCCGACCGGGGCCGCATTTATAGCGCCGACGGCGTCCTTCTGGCGGCCAACAGCAGCTGCTGGACTCTCCGGGCCTCGCCCCGGGAGATGCCGGAGGATAAACTCGCCCTCGCGGCCAAGGGGCTGGCAGAGATCCTGGAGCTGGACGAAGGGAAGCTTCTCGAGAAATTCAGCGACCGCCGCTCCAACGACTGCCTCCTGCGCTACCGGGTAGACCGGGCCATGGCCGACGCCGTGCGGGACTTCTGCGAGGCAAACGGCATCACCGGCATCCGCATCGATCAGGACTCGAAGCGCTGGTACCCGCAGGGGGAGTTTCTGGCCTCGGTGCTGGGGTTCACCAACGTGGACAACGCGGGCGTCTCGGGGCTCGAACTGAAGTATGACGACCTGCTCACCGGCGAGAACGGCGTGGTCCTCACGGCGGTGAACGCCTGGGGCTACACCCTCGAGCAGAGCTATGAGACCGAGCGCTTCCCCACCGAGGGGGACGGCCTGCGGCTCGCCATCGACGCCAACATCCAGCACTACCTCGAGAACGCGCTGAGCTACGCGGTAAAGGAGCACCACGTCGCAGCCCGTGCCGTGGGCATCGTCATGGACGTGAATACCGGGGCCGTGCTGGCCATGTCCACCACCCCCGCCTACGACCCCAACCAGCCCCGTGTACTGGCCGACAAGGCCGCCCGGGAGGCCGTAGAGGGGCTTTCCGGCGACGAGCGGGCGGCGGCATTGCAGCTGGCCCAGCAGACCCAGTGGCGGAACAAGGCCGTCAGCGACCTCTACGAGCCGGGCAGCGTCTTCAAGCTCATCACCTGTGCGGCAGCGCTGGACACCGGAGCTGTGAGCAAAAACTCCAGCTTCTACTGCGGCGAGAGCATCTCGGTGGCCGGCACCCGCTTCCACTGCGCCAACCACAAGCGCCACGGGGCGCAGACCGTCACTCAGGCCCTTGAGAACTCCTGCAACCAGAGCTTCATCCAAATCGGCGCAAGGCTGGGCAAAGAGGCGTTCTGCGACTACTTTGCGGCCTTCGGCCTCCGCGCGCCCACCGGCATCGACCTGCCCGCCGAGCCGAAAAAGAGCCTCTACTACACCGCCGACCGGATGGGGCCGGTGGAGCTGGCGTCCTGCGCCTTCGGGCAGAGCAGCAAGATCTCTTACCTCGAGATGGCGTCGGCGGTCTGCGCCGTGGTCAACGGCGGGCGGCTGATGCAGCCCTACGTCGTCTCGGACATCCTCGGCCCGGAGGGCGAAGTCATCGACCACCTCTCCCCCGTCTGCAAGCGGCAGGTGCTGAAAGAGGAGACCTCCCGCACCATGCGGGAGATGATGGAGGCCGTCGTCCTCTACGGCGGCGGACGGAACGCCCGGATCGCGGGCTACCGGGTAGGCGGCAAGAGCGGCACCAGCCAGAAGCTGGACAGCGCCGACGAGAAGGCCCGCATCGCCAGCTTTGTGGCCGTGGCTCCCATCGACGACCCCCAGTTTTTGTGTCTCGTCTGCCTCGACGAGCCCCACAGCTGGACGACGGCGGGCGGCAGCCTCTCGGCCCCTGTCTGCGCCGAGGTCCTCGAGCAGACGCTGGTCTATAAAGGTGTCCCCCGCGCCGCTGTCCCGGATACGCCTGCTTCCGACGCTGAGACTTCCGCCGACCTTCCCGAGGACGGCGACAGCTTCGACGGGGCGTAAAAATGGGCAAAAGAAAAGACCGCTGGACGGCGGTCTTTTCTCACGTTCCTGCTTCGTCCGTCAAACGTACCAGCTCTGCGGCCAGCGGCGGAAGAGTCTCTATGCTTTCTCTCTCGTCCAGATAGACGACCTCGTGATAAAACGGCTCGTCGTTCCGCTTCGATAGGATGTGCGTCACCGGATACGCGCCCTCGCTCTTGGCAAAGCCGTCCTCATCCCGCAGTGATTCCACGATGTACTTGCTGCTCTTGTACTCCCCGCTGGCGTCCTTGTGACGGTTCAGGCAGAGCACAAAGGCAAGGTCCGTCGTGCCGAACTGAAACGACTGCGTTTCAGTCGTGATATTTTCCAGCATAAAGCACTCTGAAGTGACCATGCCGGCGATGTCGCTCAGGTGTACGAGCTTGCGCTGGCAGAGCTGATAGGGGTGGTGAGGCGAAAAGAAGATCTGGTTTGCCTGCAGCGTCCCGCTCACCGCCTTTTTGTAAAAGGACATCGCGTCCAGCCCGGTATCCACGCCGGTCAGGTGACGGAATCCCTTTGCCTGATAGGCCACCTCGATGGCTCTGCCGTCGAAGACATACAAAAAGTGTTTGCCCACCAGATTTTTCTTATAGAGGCGCGCCGCCGCAGAGATTTGGGCTACCACCTGCTTTTTATCGTTCAGCTTTTTCATACGTCCTCAGTTCCTTTTATAAAGAAAGGGCGTCAGACTCTTCATCCGACGCCCATCATTCTTAAAACAGCGGTTTTCTGCTGGCTGTCAGCCGCGATGCCCGGTAGAGCATCTATTGTCGCCGGAACTTACCGTCCCCGGCGCGGACTCACCTTATCTCCCCGGTGCGGGCGCGATGTCCGGTGGGACATCTTATGTCGTGGTAATTACCCTGCCCACGCACAGTACAGCTTTGCGTGCCGCCGCACGGAACCTTCCGGTTCACTTACAGTATACACAAAACCTGACGGATTGTCAACAAAAATCGTTCAGCTCTGCTGCGGCTGGTCGCGGAACACGATCTCACCGGTGGCGCTGTCCATCGACTCGACGATGGCGAGGCTCTCCAGCTGGATGCCCTTGCTGCGGATGAGGTCGCCGCCCTGCTGGAAGCCCTTCTCGACGGCGATGCCGATGCCCTCGACGGTGGCACCGGCCTTCTCGGTCAGCTCCAGCAGACCCAGCAGGGCGCAGCCGTTGGCCAGGAAGTCGTCGATGATGAGAACGTGGTCCTCAGGGGTGAGGAACTTCTTGGAGACGATGACATTATAAATTTTCTTGTGGGTGAAGGACTGGATCTTCGTCTCGTAGTTGTCGTAGTCCAGGTTGATGCTCATGGACTTTTTGGCAAACACCACCGGCACGTTGAACTCACTGGCCACCACAGCCGCGATGCCGATGCCGCTGGCTTCGATGGTGAGCACCTTGTTGATGGGTTTGCCGTCGAACAGGCGCTTCCACTCCTTTGCCATCTCGCGGAACAGCGGGATGTCCATCTGATGGTTGATGAAGCTGTCCACCTTGAGCACGTTGCCCTCACGCACGATGCCGTCTTTGCGGATGCGGTCTTCCAGCATTTTCATAGTTCGTCTCTTCCTCCCAATTTCCCTGTCACAAAACGGTCGATATTTCATATCAGTATACCGGATACTCCTCCGGTTGGCAAGGTTTTTTCTGCCCAAATTTGACTCGTTCTCTCCGGTTTTTTCAGCCCTTTCGATTATAAGTACGACTTTTGCGGCACAGTCTGTGTCTCAGGGCGGGCGATTTGTGCAGTTGTCTCTTGTTTTCTGCGCAAAATCGAGTATACTGGTAGCAACCGGAAACGGCTTGCTGCGGCCGACGAGGGCCGCACCGGGAAAAGGAGTCAGTATATGAAGACAGGGTTAGTATTAGAGGGCGGTGCCATGCGGGGGATGTTCACCGCAGGCGTTCTGGATGTCCTGATGGAGCACGGCCTCACCACCGACGGCACCATCGGCGTGTCGGCGGGCGCGGTGTTCGGCTGCAACTTCAAGTCGCACCAGATCGGCCGCGTCATCCGCTACAACACCGAATATTGCAACGACAAGCGCTACGCCAGCTTCCGCAATCTGCTGCGCACCGGCAACCTCTACAGCGAGGATTTCTGCTACCACGAGGTGCCGGAAAAGCTGGACCCCTTCGATGAAGAGGCCTTCCGCGCTTCGCCCATGGACTTCTTTGTCGTCTGCACCGACCTGCGCACCGGCGACCCCATCTACCACAAGTGCCGCAGCGGCGACGCCGAGGACGTGCGCTGGATGGAGGCTTCGGCGTCCATGCCGCTGGCGGCGAAGGCCGTCCGGATCGGCCACTACTCCCTGCTGGACGGCGGCGTGGCCGACTCCATCCCCGTCCGCTTCTTCGAGAGCCTGGGTTACAAGCGGAACCTCATCATCCTGACCCAGCCCAAGGGCTTTGTGAAAAAGAAGAACCCCATGCTGCCCGCCATCCGTGCGCGGTATCTGCGCTATCCGGCCTTCGTGGCAGCGGTGGCCGACCGTCACGAGCGATACAACGAGACCCTCTCCTACATCGCCATGCAGGAGGCCTCCGGCAAGGACTATGTCATCCGCCCGCCCATCCCGCTGGAGATCGGCGCTATGGAGCGCGACCCCGCCCAGCTGCGCCGGGTCTACGAGACGGGCCGCGCCGTGGCGGAGAACCAGATCGATAAGATAGCGGCGTTCCTGAACGATGTGAAGGAGACGGAGGAATAACCCTCTCAGTCTCGCTTCGCTCGCCAGCTCCCCCAGAGGGGGAGCCTCTGGCGTGTCGGCCAGGCCCATGCTGGACGAGCAAAGTTTCTTTATATTGAAAACAGCAGTGCCCTGCTATAGAGATTAGCAACAGCTTGACAAGGGATATTGTCCCGAAGCTGCTGCCCTCTGTAGCAGGGCACTATTTTTTGCGTTATATTGAGCTTTCAGCAGACAGCAGGAAGTGACCCGGCCTGCCAAAGCCTCTCCTACAAGGAGAGGTGGCACGCCGCAGGCGTGACGGAGAGGTTGTACAAAGACGAGCCTGCCCTCTGTAGCAAGGCCCGCCCTTTTACGCCATATTACGCCTCAGGCGTCCAGTAGGACGTTGCCCAGCCTGCCAAGGGCTCCCCCTCTGGGAGCAACGGCGACGACCGCCGCCAGTGGCGGAAACAGGGAGGAGCTGTTGGGGCCGCGGCCAGCGGGATGCGAGCGGCAGTGAAGCAGACGCTGGGAGCCGCAACCCGGGCAGTGTCTGCGCAGCAGACTGAGAGGGTTACTGCATATCCGTCTCAGAGATGGGGGTATCCAGCTCATCGGCGGGGGCGTTTGCCGTCTCGGGCTGTTTGCCCTTCTTCTCCCTGCGGGGCTTTTCGCCCTTCGGGCCGCGCTTCGACTTGATGCGCTTTGCCAGCAGCAGGAGCAGCACCAGCAGGGCTGCGCCGCCGACGCAGAAGGCCCAGACGGGGAGCTTTGCGGGGACGAAAGCCACTTCGACCTCGGTGCCGGTGGTGGTGAAGGTGGTGTAGCTGCCGAAGCTGCCCGTCTCCACCTTATGCCAGCTGCCGTCGGCCTGCTTGACGTAGACCTTGCCCTTGGCCTTGCCGGGGGTCAGATAACGGATCTGGTGGGTCTCATTGCCGTCATCGGTGAACTCCAGCAGCCACTGCTCTGTCACACCGTGGACATCGGCTGTGATGTCCTGCTGGGTGACCTGCACGGCGTTGGAACCGCCGAAGAAGCCGTCCACGAAGAAAACGGGGCGTCCGTTCTCGCGGGTGACGCTGCTGCTCAGAGACGGGATGTAGGGCGTATACTCCACATTGACCACGGTGTCGGTGTGGAGCTGGTCGAGGACGGGTGTGCTCCACTCGGCGTAGTATCCATTCTTCTGGGGGATCTCGGGGTAGTCGGCCAGAGTGAAGGACGCACCGTAGTCAAAGCTGATTTTCTTGATGATGTGGCCGTCGGCCTTGAAGGTCAGGGTCAGCTTGCGGAAGGAGTCCGGCACATTCTCCTGAGCCAGCAGGGTCTCATAGGTGACCGGCTCTGCCTGACCGACGCGGCTCAGGCGGTCGATGCCCTGCAGATCGTCGGAGACGAAGAGGTTGCCATAGAAGTCGCCGTCCTGTCCGCCGGAGACAGCACCCACGTACTGCTGGCCTTCCAGCACAGAGACGATGGCGCGGTTGTTGATGGCGATGAGGCTGCCGTCGGTGAGGTCGCTGTCGGTACCCTGACCGACGATGCCGCCGATGTACTTTTCACCGCTGAGGGCGCATTTTGCCCAGTTGCTGCGGAGCTTGGCGCTGGCCGCACCGGCAATGCCGCCCACCTGATTGACGCCGGTGACGTCGCCGTAGGACTCGCAGGCCGTCACAAGGCCCAGCTCCTCCTGGCCGACGATGCCGCCGACCATGTCCTTCTTGGCGGTGATGCTGCCCTCGTTGACGTTGCCGATGAGGACGGCGCTGACGGTATAGGAGGTGCGCAGCAGCGAAGTGCCCTCGTCCTTGTTGTCCTCCTCGGGGTCCAGCAGGTTCTCGACGCCCATGGTACCGGCGATGCCGCCCACGTTCATGTCGGCGTCGATGCTGCCGCGGTTGATGCTGTTCTCGATCTTGCCGTCGGACTGGGAAGCGATGAGGTCTTCCGACTCATCCTCGTAGATGGTCTTGCTGCCCGGGTCGCTGATCTCTTCCACAGCATCCAGCATCAGGTTGGACACGACGCTGACCTGTGCGGTCACGGCGCGCATCTTGTCGGTCAGTTGGTTGCTGGCGGTGCGCATGGTGCTGTTGATGTCGTCCATCTTGTCGTTGATGGCGCTGACAGCATCAAAGAGGGAGTCCTTGGTGTTGGTCAGCTCTGCCGAGGGACGAGGCACCTTGATGGGGTCCTGCTGGTTGAGCCAGTGGAGGATGTCGCGGGTCTGGCCCATCATATCGGTCAGGCCGCCGAGGCCGTCCTGCATCTGGCCCAGAGCCACGGAGGTATGCGCCAGCGTTGCGCTGGTGAGGGCGGCGTCGGTCTTGAGCAGGTCGAGGGAGGCGCTCAGGTCATCCATGGCGTCGCTCAGCTTGTCGGAAGCATCGCTCAGCTGATCGAGACCATCCTTGATGCTGCCGCCGCCGTTATTGCCGACCCAGTCCTTGATGTTGTCCATGATGCCGTCGGTGATGCCGCCCATGCCGTCCAGAGCGTCAGAGGCTTTGGTCAGAGCCGCAGCCAGCTCGGGGTGGTCGGAGGCCGAGACGGACTTGGCAGCGCTGCCCACGATGCCGCCCATCTGGGTGGCAATGGTAGAGATGGTGCCGATGGCACTTGCGATTTGGGAAGTAGCACGGGCAATGTCACTGTCGTTGGACAGGAGGGACGCCGTGCGCAGCAGGCCCATGCCTGCGGTGACGGCCTTCATTGCCGGGGCCATGCCGCTGCCCAGCGTGAAGACGCTGGCCACGGAGTTGGCCACCTTCAGCAGCTCAATGCCAGTCTTGAGGTTCTTGTCGGACTTCTTGTCCGAGGACAGGGAGTCGTAGCCGGTCAGGATGGTGGAGATCGCCTGCGAGGCAGCGCTGTCATCGCCGGTATCGACAGACTCCAACAGCTGTTTGATACCCTCAGAGATAGCCGACATCCCGTCACGGCCATCCTCGGCCGCGTCGCTCACCTTGTCCAGACCCTTGCTGGTCTTGCTGAGGGCGTTGGATGCCATCAGCATCTCAGCGGCCATCTCGCGCATGGCCCACTTGAGGTTTCCGGTGGCGTCGGTCAGTTTGGTCATGGCATCTTCGCCGGTGTCCATGACGGGTTCGAGTTTGGTGAGGGTATCAGCCAGCAGAGTGGAGGCGCGGTCGATCTCGTCGGCCACCTCGTCGCCGTAGTCGCCGGCCTGATCGTCCAGCTGACGGGCCGCTGCAATGGCGGTGTCCATCTGGCCGGTCATGGCGCTGAAGGAATTGGAGATGCTGGTGGTGGAGTTCTCGACGACGCCGGTGGTGTCATCGACAAGGCCTCGCAGAACCTCCAGCTCCGAACGGAGACGCTTGATGGTGTCCTTGGAGAGGTCGAGTTCGCGATAGGGTTCCGCCTGACCGGCGATGCCGCCCACGTCCTTGCGGCCCAGAACACAGCCCTGGTTGACACAGCCGGATACGAGGCCGTCGGTGCGGCCCACGATGCCGCCCACATTGTAGCCAACATGCTCGTAGCCGATGGTGCCGGTGTTGACGCTGGTCAGGATCATGCCGGAGGAGCGGCCTGCGATGCCGCCGGTGTCGGTGGCGACATTGGTGACGGAATTGGTGGCGTCGTCAGCAGCGGCGGCCATCTTGTTGTTGATGTAGTCCACCATCTTGGCCGTGAAGCCGTCGGTGTCGAGAGAGGCTTCCGGATATTCGGTGTTGATGCTGCCCACATTGGTGCAGCCGGTGATGGCGCCGAGGTTGTAGCCTGCGATGCCGCCGGTGGAAGATTTGCCGGTGACGATGGCGCGGGCCGTGCTGTGGTCGATGGTGCCTTCGGACTCGTTGCGGCCCACGATGCCGCCCACCTCGCTGTCGCCGGTAACAACGCCGGTGAACTGGCAGCTGATGAGGGTACCGTGGTTGATACCTACGATGCCGCCGGTGGTGGTGTCGGCAGAGTCAGAGACAGACACGACGCCGCGGACGCTCAGGGACTCGATGGAACCCTGTTCCTCCACGATGCCGAAGAGGCCCGCCGGGGAATACTGGCCCGTAATGGTCAGGTCCGAGATGGTGTGGCCGCTGCCCTTGAACTGTCCGCTGAAGGACGGGATGGGCTCCCACAGCATCCCCTCGAGGGAGAGGTCTTTCTGTAGAATAACCGTCTTGCCCACCGACCACTGGTCGTAGGCGCAGTTCCTGGCCAGCGAGAGCAGGTCCGAGACGCTGTTGATGTAAATGGTATCGCCGTCGTCAGACGCGAACACCGGCAGTGCGATGCTCAGCGCCAGCACAGCGGCCAGAAGCGCAGCCGTCAGGCGGCGCAGCAGATGGTTACTGGTCTTCATTCTGCACCTCCTGTTTTTCGTTGTCGTCCAGTTCCTGAGAGACGTTGCCCGAGATGACGGTCAGCTGGACGTCGCCGTCCACGATGGCGTTCATCGTACCGGCCACAGAGCCGTGGATCTCGCCCTGCACGATGCCGTTGACCCGCATACGGCCATTGCCGCTGCTGCGGGCCACCAGCTTGGGCACGGCAAAGGAGGTACGGTCCACGATGCGGGTGCCGATGAGCAGGATCTGAGGCAGAACGAAGAGGACGAGGAGGATGGAGATGATGGTGCCTCGGCCCAGACACTGGCCGATGCCCACGATGCAGGCGTCGGAAGTCATCTGGCCGATGAGGAGGCCGGACACGGTCATGATGGTGCCGGAAGTCAGGATGGTCGGGAACGCGAAGTTGATGGTCTCGATCATGGCCTGCTTGTGCTCCATCTTATCCTTCAGCTCGTTGAAACGGGTGGCGATGACGATGGCGTAGTCGATGTTCGCGCCCATCTGGATGGAGCTGACGATGAGGTAGCCCATGAAGTAGAGGTTGGTCCCCATGAAATACGGGAACGAGAAGTTGACCCAGATAGCGCCCTGAATGACCACGATGAGCAGGATGGGCATACCGACGGACTGGAAGGTGAACAGCAGCACCAGCAGGACGATGAAGATGGACACGACGTTGACGACGACATTATCGATGGCGAAGGACTTCTGGAAATCGTACTCGTTGGTGGCGTCACCGGCCATGTAGAGCTCGCCGTCCGGGTAATACTTCCGGGCGATGGAGCGGATGGTGTCGGTGAACTCATAAGTAGTCTGGCCGGGTTCCAGAGAGGGGCTCAGGTAGATGAGGACGCGGTTGTAGTCGTCGCCCTGCAGCTGGGCCAGTGCGCTCTCCATCTTCTCCCGGGCCTCGTGGAGGTCGTCCAGGTCTTCCTGAGAGAGGGAGACGATGCCGGTATCGGCCTCGTCGCAGACGTAGAGGAACATATCCACCAGCGGCACCTTATAGGAGGCGAAGTTGCCGATGATCTGGCCGTACTCCTCGTTCTCGATGGCGTAGGCGGTGTAGATCATCTGGGCGGCCTCGTAGTCCAGGTCGGCCATCTCGGAGAACTGGCGGGCGGTGAGCTTGTCTTCCAGCATATAGCCGTCCTGGGCCTCGATGTTGGACAGACCCTTGGTGGAGTCTATTTCATCATAGCGTTCCAGCTCCTCCAGCATCTTTTTCTCGATGCTGTAATCGTCGTTCTTGGGGTAGACGAGGGCCACGAGGTTCGACTTGGTGAAGTTTTCTTCGATCATCTGGTCCGCGATGAGGGATTCGTTCATCTTCGGCACCTTGATGACATCGTAGCCGTAGGCGTAGGGACAAAGGTTCGAGAAGTGGTAACCGATGAGGATGACCACCAGGAAGATGACAGGGATGACCTTGCGGGTGCGCCATGCAAAGCGGCCCACGAAGGGGATCTCCGGCACGAAGTTCCTGTGCTTGGTCTTATCCATGTAGGGTCCGAAGAGCATCAGCAGGCCGGGCATGACCACGAACACCGAGAGCATCGCAAAGAGGATGGACTTGATGAGGCAGACGGCCATATCGGAGCCGATGCGGAACTGCATGAACAGCATCGCCACAAGGCCGCCGACGGTGGTCAGGGAGCTGGAGCTGATCTCGGGGATGCTCTTGCTCAGGGACTCGATGACGGCCTCCTTCAGAGGCATGGTCTGGTGTTCTTCCTTGAAGTGGTTGCAGAAGATGATGGCGTAGTCCAGCGACAGCGCCAGCTGCAGGATGTTCGTGACCGAGTTGGACACGAAGGAGATGGTGCCCAGCATGAAGTTTGTACCCATGTTCAGGATCATGCCCACCACGAAGGTGAGGATGAGGACGGGCACCTCGGCGTAGGTCTGGGACGTCAGGAGCAGGACGATGACGATGATGACGGCAACGTACACCATGATGACCCGTACCTCGGCATCAATGGTCTCCTGCTGGGTGTTGCCCAGCGAGGTGGAGACGTAGATGTCGTAGTCGGCGAGGTATTCCTTCACCCGATCAAGGGCCTCGAGGCACTGGTCATCGTCCTCGGGGTAGTCGAAGGTGATGGAGTAAAGGGCCGACACCGCGTCCTTATTATAATGGTCGGTGGTGTCGTCGTAGTCCAGCATCTGGACGCCCTTGAGCTCGGTGAGCCGGTCGGAAAGCTCATCGGCCTCAGCGGGCGTGATGTTGGCCACCATGACGTCGGCAGAGCCGTAGGTCGTGAACTGCTCGTCCATGATGTCAAGGCCCATGCGGGTCTCCGAGGTCTTGGGCAGGTAGGTGGTCATGTCGGTCTCGACCTTGACCCACCGCACCGAGAACACCGTGAAGATGGCAGCCAGAATGACAAACAGGAACACAAGGTTGCGGCGTTCCACGATCTGGCGCGCAAGCTTGTGCATGAAGTCTATCTGTGGTTTTTCGTGTTCGTTCAAAGCGTCCGTCCTCCTTTGTCGTGATTTTTTTGCAGTTTCATCCCCGGGGATGGGCTGCGCAGTCGTCTCATAAACAACCTCCGTCCGATAAACTACATTTGGTGATTTTGTGAAAATTCGAAGGGAAATATTTGTACAAATGATATAATAGAGCGCTGCCCATCAAAAAGCAAGCGACAAAACCGCGCGAATGATAAAATTTGCATGTTCTTAGCCGCGTCTTTTTTTCCTGCGCGGCCCCGCATTGACGTAGCCGAACACTGTGCCGCAGACGCCGCCGACGATGTGCATGAAGTTGGCCACGTTGTCCCGCACAAAGATGATGTCATAGATCTGCTGGCCCAGATAGAGCGCCGCCACCAGCAGCATGGTGACGGGGATGCCGCCCGAGAAGCCGGACAGGGATGCCAGCATGATAAGCATGAAGACGATGCCCGACGCGCCCAGCAGCGCCGTGCGGGGGAACAGCGCACACTGCAGAATGCCCGAGATGAGGGCCGTGAGCAGGATGCCTTTGAGCAGGGGCAGGCTGCCGTACTTTTCTTCCATCGGCGGGCCGACGACGAGGAGAAGCAGCATATTGTTCAGGAAATGGTCCCAGCTGCCGTGGCCCAGCACATGGCCGAAGAGCCGGATGTAAAACAGCGGGTCTTTCAGCGAGGAACGGTAGACGCTGAACAGATGGGTGGTCGTCCAGCCGCCGGTGTACTGGCCCAGGAACAGCACCCCCAGTGAGAGGAGGAAAAATGTCAGGATGACCGGCGAATTGTACTGCACAGACAGCGTGAATTTGGGTCGTTTCGTAGTTGTTTCCTTCTTTCCCGGCCCGTCCGGGGCCGCAGTATGAGTGATACGACCATCATATCATAATCTTCAAGGTTTTTCCACTACGTTCGTCGGTTCAGCCCCGGGTCTGCTCCCAATAGGCCCCCATGCTCTGGCCGGGCTGGTCGGTGACTTCGTCGCTGAGGTAGTCCGCGAGGCCCACGGCGGCGGGCTGCCAGCTGCGGGCTGCCTCTACCGTGGGGTACTCCACCTCGGCGTACCAGAACTCCGTCGGCTGGCCCTCGTCCACATGATTCACTTCCAGCACCGCACCGTCCGGCAGCAGGTAGCTGCGGCGGAGCTTCGGGATGAGGGGCCTGCCGATGATCTTGGTCTCGAGGTCATTGAAAAGTTCGGGGTCGATGTCCCGCTCGATCTCTTCCCTCGCCAGCCCGCCGCCCGACTTGAAGCAGAGGACGTAGTGGGTCTTGCCGCCCGTCAGGGCCTCTTCCCGGATGCGGACGGTGGGCCGCACGCTGATGTAGCCCTGCCGCATGGCAAACTCCTCTTTCAGCGGCAGCCCCTCCGGCCAGCCGTTCACCATCCACTTGCGCTCGATCTCCATGATGTTTTCCTTCCTTTCGGTGGTTTTTGTATTTATTCTAACATATTTTTATGGTATTATAAATGGTGAGTTAGCATGTCACAAAAGCCTCTCCCCTTGGGAGAGGTGTCACCGAAGGTGACGGAGAGGGCAAGGACGCTGACGGAACTGTCTGAACACAGCGATAGCATCGCTCTGATAAAGGCTTTTGACTATCGCTGTATTCCGTCTCTTTTGTCACACGCTTGCCCTCTCAGGCGCTCCGCGCCAGCTCTCCCAAAGGGAGAGCCTTTAACAGAAGGAGTTCACAGTATGAAATCAGAACGCAGCTATCCTATTTATAAAGTAAACAAAAAAGCCGAGGCCAGCCTCGTGGGCGGGCATCCGTGGGTGTACGAGAACGACATCCTCGAGTTCCCGGAGACAGAGCCTGAGAACGGCACCCTTGCCGACGTGGTGAGCCCGAAGGGCGCTTACCTCGGCACCGGCTTCGTCTCTCTCAAGAGCAAGATCCGCGTCCGCCTCATCTCCCGCAACGCCAACGACACCTTCGACGCCAGCTTCTGGCGCCGCCGCGTCGAGTACGCCTGGGCCTACCGCAAGACCGTCCTCGAGCCCGACGACCTCTCGGCCTGCCGGGTCATCTTCGGCGAGGCCGACCAGTTCCCCGGCCTGACCGTGGACCGCTTCAACAACATCCTCGTCACCCAGACCCTCAGCGTCGGCATGGAGAAGCTGAAGCCCGTCCTCTTCCCCCTCCTCGCCGAAGTGCTGCGGGCCGACGGCCAGACCATCGACGGCATCTACGAGCGGAACGATGAGGCTCTGCGTGCCAAAGAGGGCCTCGAGCAGAGCAAGGGCTGGTTCGAGCTGCCGGGTGAAAGCCACCCCGCCTCCACCCAGACCGAGATCTGCGAGAACGGCGTCTACTACCACGTCGATTTCGAGAACGGCCAGAAGACCGGCTTCTTCCTCGACCAGAAGTACAACCGCCGGGCGGTCGCCCGCCTCGCCGCCGGCCACACCGTGCTGGACTGCTTCACCCACACCGGCAGCTTTGCCCTCAACGCAGCCAGCGGCGGCGCAGCCCGGGTCACGGCAGCGGACATCAGCGCCGACGCCATCGCCATGGCCCAGCGGAACGCGGAGCGCAACGGCCTGACCAACATGGACTTCCTCTGCGAGGATACCTTCGAGCTTCTGCCCCGCCTCGAGAAAGAGGGCCATCCCTACGATTTCATCATCCTCGACCCGCCGGCCTTCACCAAAGCCCGCCGCACGGTGGAAAACGCCATGCGGGGCTACAAGGAGATCAACTACCGGGCCATGAAGCTTCTGCCCCGGGGCGGCTACCTCGCCACGGCAAGCTGCTCTCACTTCGCCACCGAGGAGCTGTTCATCAAGATGCTGCGCTCCGCCGCAAAGGACGCTCACCGCCAGCTGCGCCAGATCGAAGTGCGCCAGCAGGCCCCCGACCACCCCATCCTCTGGGGCGTGCCGGAGACGAACTATCTGAAGTTTTTCCTGTTTCAGGTGATTTAACCTCTCCGTCACGGCTTCGCCGTGCCACTGCCCGGGTTGCGGCACCCAGCATCCGCAGCGCTTTGCTTGCGTCTTGCTGGCCGCGGCCCCAACAGCGACTCCCTGTTTCCGCCACTGGCGGCGGTCGTCGTTGTTGCTCCTAACGAGGGGAGGCCTTGGCATTCCGTAAAGCTTTGCCTCTTCGCCAGAGGCTCCCCTACTAGGGGAGCTGTCTGCGAAGCAGACTGAGAGGTTGTACGAAGGATAGCCTGACCACGCAGTGATGCCTGAGAGGGCAATAGTCATACCATCCGCGCAATACTCCAAAAAATCGGGAGTCAGTTTGTGCAGAATCGTCAAATCTGTCTATTGCGTTTTTCGCCCCGTTCGGCTATAATCATCGCATAGACAGCAACGACGCTGTGAGTCACCTCCTGACTCGCAGCGTCGTTTCGTTTAACTCGATATTTCGCGGGAGAGCCCGCCTCTTTCCGCGTAAAAATCCGCGACCAGCTGAAGTATTTCAATTCAAGTAAGGAGTAGGATTTATGGCAGCAAATGTTATGGAGATCTACGGCAGCAAGGTGTTCAACGAGCACGTCATGAAGGAGCGCCTCCCCAGCGCTACCTACAAGAGCCTCGAGAAGACCCTGCACAAGGGCGCACCTCTGGACATCGAGGTGGCAAACGTCGTGGCCAGCGTCATGAAGCGCTGGGCTATGGAGCTGGGTGCCACCCACTACACCCACTGGTTCCAGCCGCTGACCGGCATTACCAGCGAGAAGCATGACGGCTTCGTCTCCCCCGTGGGCGACGGCACCGCCATCATGGAGTTCAACGGCAAGGAGCTGGTGCGCGGCGAGCCCGACGCCTCTTCCTTCCCCTCCGGCGGCCTGCGCGCCACCTGTGAGGCCCGCGGCTACACCGCATGGGACCCCACCAGCTTCGCTTTTGTGAAGGACGACGTCCTCTGCATCCCCACTGCATTCGTCAGCTACACCGGCGAGGCGCTGGACAAGAAGACTCCCCTGCTGCGCTCCATGAACGCGCTGTCCAATCAGGCCGTCCGCGTCCTGAAGCTCTTCGGCAAGGATGTGGATTACGTCTCCACCACCGTCGGCCCCGAGCAGGAGTACTTCCTTATTAAGAAGGAAGACTACGAGGCCCGTCAGGACCTCATCCTCACCGGCCGCACCCTCTTCGGCGCACCGTCTGCCAAGGGTCAGGAGCTGGAAGAGCACTACTTCGGCGTCATCCGCCCCGAGGTCTCCGCTTTTATGAAGGAGCTGGACGAAGAGCTGTGGAAGCTGGGCATCCCCGCCAAGACCAAGCACAACGAGGTAGCTCCCTGCCAGCATGAGCTGGCCCCCATCTTCGACACCACCAACGTCGCCATCGACCACAACCTGCTGACGATGGAGATGATGAAGAAGCTGGCCCCCAAGTACGGTCTGGTCTGCCTGCAGCACGAGAAGCCTTTCGAGGGCGTCAACGGCAGCGGCAAGCACAACAACTGGTCCATGTCCACCACCCACGAGAATCTGCTGGACCCGGGCGACACCCCCATGGAGAACCTGCAGTTCCTGGTCTTCCTCGCCGCCGTCATCAAGGCTGTCGATGAGTACGCCGACCTGCTCCGTACCTCCGTCGCCACCCCCGGCAACGACCACCGTCTGGGCGCCAACGAGGCACCTCCGGCCATCATCTCCATCTTCGTGGGCGAAGAGCTGGAAGCCGTCATCGACGCCATCGCTTCCGATTCTCCCTACGCCGGCCCTGTCAAGATGAAGATGGACCTCGGCGTCGATGTCCTGCCCAAGTTCAGCAAGGACACCACCGACCGCAACCGTACTTCTCCCTTTGCCTTCACCGGCAACAAGTTCGAGTTCCGTATGCCCGGCTCCGCCGAGAACCTGAGCGACTGCAACACCATCCTGAACACCGCCGTCGCCAAGGAGCTGAAGGGCTACGCTGACGAGCTGGAGAAGGCCGACGACTTCACCAGCGCCGCCATCGCCCTCGTCAAGCGCACCATCCGCGACCACCGCCGCGTCATCTTCAACGGCAACGGCTACACTGCCGAGTGGGAAGAGGAAGCTGCAAAGCGCGGCCTGCCCAACAAGAAGAACACACCCGCCGCTCTGCCCGCCCTCATCGAGCCGAAGAACATCGCCCTGATGGAGGACTTCGGCGTCCTGACCAAGGTCGAGATGGAGAGCCGCTACGAAGTTGAGATGGAGCACTACTCCAAGATTATCAACATCGAGGCCCTGACCATGCTGGAGATGGCCCGCAAGCAGCTGCTGCCCGCCGTCAACGCCTACATGAGTGAGGTCGCCAACACCGCCGCCTCCAAGCTGGCCGTCAGCGAGAACCTGAGCGTCCGCAGCGAGACGAAGGCACTGACCCGCCTGTCCGCCGACGCCGACGCCATGAGCGACGCTGTGGACGAGCTGCAGGCTGCCGTCAATGCCGCAAAGGCCCTCTCCGACGAGAGCGCAAAGGCCGTCGCCTTCCACGACGACGTTCTGCCCAAGATGGACGCCCTCCGCGCCGCCGCCGACGACGCCGAGACCATCTGCGGCGAGGACTATTGGCCTCTGCCCAGCTACAGCAAGATGCTCTACTACGTCTGATCTTCACATACCAGCGTAGAATAAAGCACCACCGGCTGAGGCGCTTATCTGAGCCATTCTCCTTTTCCTATTTCTTACACCAGCCTGAAGACCTGCCTCTGTACAGAGGCAGGCCTTTGGGCGTTTTTTAAGAAGACATACTTTTCAGAGGACACACACCTATGAGTTATACGACACAGCAGGACATCCTCGATTTCGTCGAGGACAACAACGTAAAATTTGTCCGCTTCGCGTTCTGTGACATCTTCGGCTTCCAGAAGAACATCGCCGTGCTGGCAAGCGACCTTCCTAAGGCGCTGGAAGATGGCGTCTGCTTCGACGGCAGCGCCATCGCAGGCTTCATGCACGTGGAGGAGAGCGACCTGGTGCTCCGGCCCGACCTGTCCACCATGACCATCCTGCCCTGGCGCACGGCTGAGGGCCGGGTGATGCAGTTCTTCTGCGACGTGGAAAAGCCGGACAACACCCCCTTCGGCGGCAACTGCCGCGGCTTCCTGCGGGACATCAACCGCCGGTTCAAGCAGCTGGGCCTGCGCTGCAACGTCGGCACCGAGTGCGAGTTCTATCTCTTCGAGAACGACGACCGGGGCCGTCCCACCCGCATCCCCATCGACGCAGGCGGCTATTTCGACGTAGCGCCGCTGGACGCCGGCGAGAACATCCGCCGGGACATCTGCCTGACCATGGAGCAGATGGGCCTCGCCCCCCAGCACAGCCACCACGAGAACGGCCACGGCCAGAATGAGATCGATTTCCACTACGCCGGCCCCCTCAAGACCGCCGACAACATCTTCCTGTTCAAGCAGATCGTCCGGGCCGTGGCAGCCAGCAACGGCTTCCATTCCAGCTTCCTGCCGAAGCCCCTGCCCGATCAGGCCGGCAGCGGCCTCCACATCAACCTCTCGCTGACCATGGACGGCAAGAACCTCTTTGAGGGCGACATCGCCCCCGACAGCATCCCCGGCAGCTTCATGGCGGGCATCCTCCGCCACAGCCGGGAGCTGACGGCCTTCACGAATCCCCTGCCCAACAGCTACCTCCGCTTCGGCTGCGACGAGGCTCCCCGCTACGTGAGCTGGAGCCGCCAGAACCGCAGCCAGCTGGTCCGCATCCCGCAGGTGAAGGGCGACAACTGCCGCATGGAGCTGCGCAGCCCCGACCCCGCCTGCAACCCCTACCTCGCCATCGGCCTCGTGCTGGCAGCGGGCCTCGACGGCATCGAGAACCGGATGGAGCTGTCTGCCCCTGTCAACCGCAACCTCTTCATCCCGGACGAAGCCGCCGGTCTCGGCCTCGAGACCCTGCCCGCCTCGCTGGAAGAGGCCGTCGAGGTGGCCCAGAACAGCGAGTTCCTTCACAAATTCCTGCCCGACGAGCTGAGCCGCCGCTACTATGCCGAGGCTCTGCGCCGCTGCGAGGCGCTCAAGAACGCCTCCGACCCCGCCGAATATGAGCGCGTCCACTACTTCAATGCCATCTGATGCAGAATGACATAGGAAAGGAGTGAGCCGAATGGGACGTGCCCTGATCGTAAGCGCGGGCGCAAGCTCCAACGAATATATCTCCGCACGCCTGACGGAGCTGGGCTATGCGCGGCCCATCATCGTACCAAGTGCGGCGGAGGCGCGGCGGAGGATGCTGGAATCCGACTTTGAGCTCATCGTGGTCAACTCGCCGCTTCCGGATGAGTTCGGCCACGAGCTGTGCGCCGACGCCGTGGAGAAAACGGATGCCGGTGTGATATTTCTGGCCAAGGCCGCAGCCGCCGAGCAGCTTCTGACCCCGCTGAGCGAAGAAGGCGTTCTGCTGGTCACAAAGCCCTTCTCCAACACCTTCTTTTTGCAGGCCATCCACATGGCCGCCGCCAGCAACCACCGCCTCCTGCTTTTGCGGCAGGAGAATCAGCGGATGCAGGAAAAGCTGGCGCAGGTGCGGCTGGTGAGCCGCGCCAAGTGCTGCCTCATCGAGCTGGGCCGCATGACCGAGGCCGAGGCGCACCGCTACATCGAGAAAAAAGCGATGGACACCCGGCGCGACCGCGCCGAGGTTGCGCAGGAGATACTGGACTCCTACGACCCCGCGCAATAATCCGTATTGCGCCCCCACTGAGGGAAAGTATTTGCTTATCGTGCTATTCACGGCAAAGAATATCTGTAAATTAGAGGAGAACCATTATGGCAAAGTTTATTTTCGTGACCGGCGGCGTCGTCTCCGGTCTGGGCAAAGGCATCACCGCCGCCTCTCTGGGCCGACTGCTGAAGTGCCGCGGCCTCAAGGTGGCCAGCCAGAAGCTGGACCCCTACGTGAACGTGGACCCGGGTACCATGAGCCCCCTGCAGCACGGCGAGGTCTTCGTCACCGATGACGGCACCGAGACCGACCTGGACCTGGGCCATTACGAGCGCTTCATCGACGAGAACCTGAACAAGTATTCGAACCTCACCACCGGCAAGGTCTACTGGAACGTGCTGAACAAGGAGCGTCAGGGCGCTTACCTCGGCCAGACCGTCCAGATCATCCCCCACATCACCAACGAGATCAAGAGCTATATCTACAATCTGGCTTCTTCCACCGAGGCCGATGTGGTCATTACCGAGATCGGCGGCACCACCGGCGACATCGAGAGCCAGCCCTTCCTCGAGGCCATCCGTCAGGTGGGCCTCGAGCAGGGCAAGGAGAACTGCTGCTTCATCCATGTGGTGCTGGTGCCTTACATCTCCGGCTCCGATGAGTACAAGTCCAAGCCCGCACAGCACTCCGTCAAGGAGCTGCAGGGCATGGGCGTCAGCCCCGACATCATCATCCTCCGCGCCGACGGCAGCGTGGGCAGCGACATCCGCCGGAAGATCAGCACCTTCTGCAACGTCAGGCCGGAGTGCGTCATCGAGAACCTGACCATGCCCAGCCTCTACCAGTGTCCGCTGATGCTCCACACCGGCGGCCTCGACGACGTGGTGGTCAAGCAGCTGCATCTGGATGTTCCCCCCGCCGACCTCACCGAGTGGAAAGAGATGCTGGCCCGGATCGCCACCCGCAGCAAGACCTGCACCATCGCCCTCGTTGGCAAGTACGTCAAGCTGCATGACGCCTATCTGTCCGTCATGGAAAGCCTCTACCACGCCGGCTTCGAGAACGACAGCCAGGTGGAGATCAAGTGGGTCGAGAGCGAGGACCTGACCGATCAGGCAGCCTGCAGGGAAGCCTTTGCGGACGTGGACGGCATCATCGTCCCCGGCGGCTTCGGCGACCGCGGCATCGAAGGCATGATACAGGCCGCACAGTACGCCCGCGAGAACGATGTCCCCTACTTCGGCATCTGCCTCGGTATGCAGATCATGGTCATGGAGTTCGCCCGCCACGTTCTGGGCTACGCCGACGCCAACTCCAGCGAGTTCACTCCCGAGGGTCATCACAACGTCATCGACCTGATGGCCGACCAGCAGGGCAACATCCCCAAGGGCGGCACCATGCGTCTGGGCAAGTACCCCTGCACCGTCCTGCCCGGCACCAAGATGGCCGAGTGCTACGGCCAGAGCGAGATCTGGGAGCGCCACCGCCACCGCTACGAGTTCAACAACGACTACCGTCAGGAGATGCAGGACGCCGGTCTGGTCATCTCCGGCACCAGCCCCGATGGCCGCCTTGTGGAGACCGTGGAGCTGCCGGGCCGTGACTTCCACCTCGGCGCACAGTTCCACCCCGAGTTCAAGAGCCGTCCCAACCGCGCACATCCCCTGTTCAAGGGCTTCATCGCAGCGGCGCTGAAGTTCAAGAAGGGCAAGATGGGGCACTGAAAGATGTTAAACCTCTCCGTCACGCCTACGGCGTGCCACCTCCCCTAGCGAGGGGAGGCTTTGGCATTTCGTAAAGCTCCACCTCTTCGCCAGAGGCTCCCCTACTAGGGGAGCTGTCTGCGAAGCAGACTGAGAGGTTGTACGAAGGAAAACCTGACCCTAAACCCAAAAGCACCCGCTTTCCACATCACTGTGGAGAGCGGGTGCTCTTTTTGCTATGATGCTATGTAGCCGTGCTTACTTGCTGGCCTTCGTGGTCTTCTTACGGGCAGCGGTCTTGCGGGCAGGCTTTGCGGCAGGAGCGGCCTCGGCGGGCTTTTCCTCGGCCTTGGCGGGTGCGGCTTCGGCCTTTGCCCCAGCGGACTTCGCAGCAGTCTTGGCGGCGTTCTTCTTTGCCGCAGGCTTTTTGGTGGTCTTCTTCACAGCAGGTGCAGCCTTTTCCTCAACCGGCTTTTCCTCGGCGGGAGCAGCGGCCTCGGCCTTGACCTCAGCGGGCTTTTCCTCCGCCTTGGGGGCGTGCTTTGCGCGGTCCTTCACCTCGGAGATGGTCCACAGCTGGTCCTCGCCGGCAGTCTCCTGCCAGATCTGGAGCACAGCGCCGTCCGCAGTACCCATGCCCACGGTGTCGATGCACTTGCCGGCAGCCCACATGGAGCGCAGGCGGACGGTGCCGGCCGGGGTGGGCTCCATCTTCCACATCTGGGAAGTTCCGCCCACGTCCTCCCACAGGTGGAGCCAGGTGCCGTTGGCGGTGCCGGTCATCATCAGGTCGATGAGCTTGCCGGAGGCGCGGTTGCGGATACGGTAAACGCCGTCGCCCTCGCGGACGAAAGCCCACTCCTGCTCGGGCTTGTGCTCGTACTTGCCCAGACGGATGTTGCCGCCGTCCTTGACGCTCTCCACAGCCTGAATGACGCTGCCGGTCTTGGCGGCGATGGTGTAGAAGCGGTCTGCTTCAATGATAGTCTGTGCCACAGATTTCATAAGATTTCCCTCCGTATCCCGGGGCAGGATCTCCCCGGAACTCTTCTCTGCGCTGTTTTTTATCTTCGCGCTTTTGTTTCTTTCCATAAATTATACCACTTGACGTGATTTTCTACAAGCAATTCGACCTTTCTTTGGCAAATTTGCCAAAAGGCATTCCATTTTCTCCCGCTTTTGCACTCAATACCCTAACTTTTTGAGGCAACGGCGACGACTGCAGCGGAGCCGACCGCTGCCAGCGGCAGATGAAGGGAGGCGAGGCTGGGGCAGCCTTCTGCTTTTCAAGGCCCCGCCCAAGGGGCCGAAGAAAAGCAGCAAAGGCAACCCGAGCGCCTGCGGCGGAAACAGGGAGGAGCTGTTGGGGCCGCGGCCAGCAGGATGCAAGCGACAGCGCGGCAGATGCTGGGAGCCGCAACCCGGTCACCGTATCTGAGGAGAAAGCTTCCACCGTGCCTGCCCGCACTGCTGTCTCGACATTTCCCCCGATCTGCGCTATACTTATTATATATCTGCATTTTACCCGTTCTTTGCGCAAAGAGCGGTATTTTCTTTGATTTCCGAAAGTGAGGTATCTCTTCATGCCGTCTTCCCCCCGCACCGCATCCGACGCCGCCGAACTGGAGCGCAGCAGGCTCCAGTTCGAGAAAATGACCCGGACCCCCGTGCCGAAGCTCATTCTCGGCCTCGCGGCCCCCACCATCCTGAGTATGCTCATCACCAGCATCTACAATCTGGCCGACACCTTCTTTGTAGGCCAGCTGTCCACCAGCGCGTCGGGCGCGGTGGGCGTCGTGTCGAGCCTGATGGCCATTATTCAGGCCCTCGGCTTCATGCTGGGCCACGGCGCGGGCGGCATCATCAGCCGCAGCCTCGGCAGTCAGGACACCCATGCGGCCACAAAGTTCGCCTCCACCAGCTTCTTCACGGCGCTGACCTTCGGCGCAGTGCTGGCCGTTCTCGGTCTCGCTGCCCTGCCCGACTTCATGATGCTGCTGGGCAGCACCGACACCATCCTGCCCCACGCCTGCGCCTACGCGCGGCCCATCCTCATCGCGGCCCCGCTCATGATGTCGAGCCTCGTGATGAACAACATCCTCCGCTACGAGGGCAAGGCCAGCTTCGCCATGATCGGCCTCGTCACCGGCGGTGTGCTCAACATCGTGCTGGACCCCGTCTTCATCTTCGGCCTTGGCATGGGGACCGGCGGCGCAGGCACGGCCACCGCCCTGAGCCAGAGCATCAGCTTCTGCATCCTGCTTTCCATGTTCCTGCGGGGCAAGACCGTCAGCCGATTCCGCATCACCCAGGTCACCCGCAGCGCCCGGGACTTCGGGCAGATCTTCTTCAACGGTGCGCCCAGTTTCGGCCGTCAGGGCCTGAACAGCATCGGCAGTATGCTGCTGAACGTCGCCGCCCGCAGCTACGGCGACGCCGCCGTGGCCGGCATGAGCATCGTGTCCCGCATCTTCCAGTTCGTGCTGTCGGTGGCTATCGGCGTCGGACAGGGCCTGCAGCCTGTGGCAGCCTTCAACTACGGCGCCCGCCGCTTTGCCCGGGTGCGGAAGGCCGCCATCTTCACCATTTCCACCGCTTTCGTCTTTATGGCGGTGCTCAACGCCCTCTGCTGGTTCAACGCCGAGCCCCTCATCCGCCTCTTCCGCGATGACCCCGAGGTCACCGCCGTGGCTCTGCCCGCCCTGCGGTATCAGTGCGTCGCCATGTTCTTACAGCCCGTCATCATCGTGACGAATATGATGTTCCAGTCCATCGGCAAGTCGGGCCGGGCCACCTTCCTCGCCTGCTGCCGTCAGGGCGTCTGTTTCATCCCGCTCATCCTCACCCTGCCCCGCATCTGGGGCCTGAGCGGCATCGAGCTGTGCCAGCCCATCGCCGATGGCCTCACCTTCTGCATCTCGGTGCCTTTCCTGCTGCCCTTCCTGAAGGAATTGAAGGAACAGGGAGACGAAGAATAAGCTTGTCATAAAACTGTAACCAGGTCCGGCCATATTTCTGCAATGAAATGTCCGGGTCTTTCGTATATACTATAGATGGGAAAGTCAAATTCTGGGAGACTGTGAGGTGTTTCTATGAAGACCACTCTGCTTCGACTCAGCCGCCGCGCCGCCTGCCTCGTGCTGGCGGGCGGGCTGCTGACGAGCTGTTCGCTGCTGCCTGCGGCGTCGCCCCGGCACGAGGGGACGGCGTCCTCGCAGGCCCCGCAGTATTACAGCGACGCATGGCTCAGCGACGACTCGCTCCACTACGTCTACTCTTACGCCGGGAACGGCGGCGGCACCATCCTCCGGGGCGGCAGGGTGCTCTACAAAGCCAGCAGCTCCGACAGCATCCAGCTGCTGAAGGACACCCTCACCGGCGAGACGGGCCACTACCTCGTGGCCCACTCCACCCCCGGCACGGAGGAGCGCACTTCCACCCTTTACGACGCCGACGGCAATGCCGTCATGACCTTTCCCTACGCCGTGAGCGCCACCCTCTCGGGCGGGCTGCTCATCCTGCGGGACGACGCCGACGTCTGGGCTTTTGAGAACGGCACCACCGGCGGCATCCGGGTGTACGACCTCGCCACCGGGGCTGAGCTGCCCGTGCCTGAGACGGCCCTTGACTGTCTCGTGGTGGACGAGGGCGGCCAGCGCCTCGTCTTCAACTGCTACGACCTGCCCGAGGGCCTTACTTACGCCTACGACGACCCCGACCAGCCGCTCCACCAATACGTCCTCATCACCGACCGGGAGGGCAATGTGCTGATGCGGGAGGACGGCTGCACAGCCAACACCCTTGCATCGTATCGCGGCGTTTTTGCCGACTGGCTCGATTTGAGCTGGTTCCGCGGCTCAGACTGGGGCATCGCCCGCGAAGCCCTCTACAACGTCACCACCGGCGAACTGCTCACCGGCGAAGAGGACAGCGCCGTCTCGGCCTGCGGCGTGGGCGTCGCCTGCCTTCAGAGCCGTCAGGACAGCCGCTCCGTCCTCTACGATTTGAACAGCGGCGAGGCCGTGGAGCTGGGCCGCTTCGACTGGTGTGTGATGGACTACACGCCCGGCTGTGTCACCCTCCTCGGCAGCGATGACCCGGATAACCCCTACACCCTCATCGACCTCTCCAGCGGCGAAAAGACCGCCGTCCAGCGGAGCGACACGGACTACCACTCCGGTAATGTCGCTGTGCTGACGGCAAACAATGTCCTTAAAATCTATGACGGCACCACCGGCGCGCTGCTGACCGACGTAGAGGTGACGCCCGTCGAAGAGGGACACTATGTCAGTCTGACCGCTCTGCCCGACGGCTACGCCCTGCTGCAATACAACAGCGAGAACTACGACACCGTTGCCATCCAGACCTACAGCGGCGATGGGCTGCTCTGGTCGTCCGCCGGTGAGGCCCAGCAGTACACCTACGCCTCCTACCTCACCAACACCGCCAACGGCCCTCTGCTCACGGCCCACCGGGACAACAGCGACTCGTCGAACCTCTCCGACGTGCTGGACATGGAGGGCAATCTGCTTCTCCGCCGCCTCGGCAGCTGCTACAGCATCGACGATCTACCCGACGACTGCTTTATCGCGCGGCAGGGCTTCGACTACGGCCTGATGGACTCCACCGGCCAGTGGCTCTACCGCGAAAGCATCTTCTCCTCCCCCAGCGACGACGCTGGCGGGGGCTACCTGTACTGACACGGAGGTTTTTGATATGAAAGAGATGATCTCCCGCCGCAGCTTCCTGCGGGTGATGGGCCTCGGCTTCGGGGCGGCGATGCTCACCGCCTGCAAGACCGGCACGGCGGACTCCCCCGCCGACTCTCCGGCGGCGTCCGTCCCCGACCCGGACACGCCCGTCCCCTTCCTGACCGAGGACGAGTTCCCCCGCCTCGACGGCTCCACGGCCTGCATCCCCCTGATGGCCCAGATGAAGGCTGATGTCACCGGCATGGACCTTCTCGAGGCCCAGACCAGCATCACCGTCAGCACCACGGCCTATGCGTGGGAGAACTTCGGCCTCTGGTCCCGCAGCGACAGCGAGGACTACGGCGCACAGCTGCTCATCGTCTACGAGGCCCCCGAGTACGTCAAGGAAGAGCTGGCCGAGGCCGACGCAAAGCTTGAGCAGAAAGCCATCGGCCGGGACGCGCTGGTCTTCATCGTCAACGAAGAGAATCCCGTCCAGAGCCTGACCCAGCAGCAGCTGCGGGATATTTATGCGGGCCGCATCACCAACTGGAAGGACGTAGGCGGCGCGGACGTCCCCATCGTGGCGTTCCAGCGGGGCGTGGACTCGGGCAGTCAGACCCTCTTCAAAAAGCTGCTCATCGACAAGGGCGACGGCCAGCTGATGGCCGCGCCCACCGAGCTTGCCCCCGCCGACATGGGCGGCCTCGTGGACAGCATCGCCGAGTACAACAACTCCGCCAACGCCATCGGCTTTTCGGTCTACTACTACATCGACCAGATGTACTCGAAGCCCGGCCTCCGTCTGCTGGCCGTGGACGGCGTGACCCCCGGCAATGACACCATCGCCGATGAGAGCTACCTGCTCTGCAACGAGTTCTACGCAGTCGTCCACGCGGACGCCGCCCCCGACAGCCCCCAGCGGAAGGTCTACGACTGGCTGGACACCGACGAGGGACGCAGGTGCATCGAGAAGGCGGGGTATGTAACCCTCTCAGTCACGCCACAGGCGTGACAGCTCCCCCAGAGGGGGAGCCATTGGCAGGCCGGACAGCTCTAAGCTGACTGCGGAAAGCTTAATATAACGCAAAAAATAGTGCCCTGCTACAGAGATTAGCAGCAGCTTGACAAGGATATTGTTCCGAAGCTGCTGCCCTCTGTAGCAGGGCACTGCTGTTTTCAAGATAAAGAAACTTCACTCATTCAGCGTGGGCCTACCCGGCTCGCCAGTGCCTCTCCCTCTGGGAGAGGTGTCACCGAAGGTGACGGAGAGGGCTACACCGCCAAACACCACAGCGGCGTCGTGATGAGCGACAGCACCGTGGAGATGGCCGTACACTTGCTGGCGAAGGTGGAGTCTGCGCCGTACTTCTCGGCGAGGATGGTGGTGGTGCCGCCCATCGGCATACCGGCCAGAACGACGGCCACGCCTGTCGCCATCTGGCCCACATGGGCCGCGCGGCATCCCACCAGCACCACCAGCGGCATCAGGAAGAGCCGGATGATGCAGTAGAGGATGACGTCCTTGTCCAGCAGCGGGTGAAGATCGCGGCTGCCGATGATGGCCCCGATGAGGAACATCGACATGGTCATGTTGCAGCTGCTGGTACACTGGACGGCCCTGCCGAGGAAGGTGGGCAGCTGCCACTGGGTCAGCATAATGACCATGCCCACGAATACCGACGCGATGCAGGGGTGGGTGATGGTCTTGCGGAGCACTGCGAGGCGGTGCTTTTTCTTTTCCTCGGGCGTGGCGGGGGCGGCGTCCTGCATGAAGTAGGACACGCCCGCCGACCACATCACGATGCGCTGGGGGATGAGGTAGAACGACGTCAGCAGCAGCCCCACCTCGCCGAACAGCCCCTCCGCCAGCGGGCTTCCGAGGAAGCCCGCGTTGGAGCAGACCGTGCCGTACTGCATGACGGCCTTCCGCGCGAAGGGATAGCAGTTGTAGCACACCGCGCAGATGACGCCGTAGAGCATCTGCAATAAGATCGACAGGATGAGGATGTCCCGGGTGCTGCGGAAAATTTCCACGTTGAACTCGATGCGGAACGACTGGATGATGTTCGCAGGCAGGATGATGAAGAGCAGCAGGTCGGTCAGACAGGCGCGGCCCTGGTCGGTGATGAGCTTTTTCTTTGCCAGAAAAACGCCGATGGCCAGCAGAAGCATCATCTGCGCCTGCAGGTTCAGCATGGTGGAAAATTCGGGCATGGTATCCCCTTTCATTTGGACGTTCTTTGCTTAGCTGAACCAATTATAATCGCGTGATGAGCCGATTTCAATACCCGCGCCCCGCCGGGCGGCATGATTTTTCTGAATGGCGGCGATGCAGTCGGAGACATAAAAGCAAAAGCCCCACGACACACGCCGCTTTTCAGCGGTATATCGTAGGACTTTTTGGAGCTGGTGACAGGAGTTGAACCTGCAACCGACTGATTACAAATCAGTTGCGCTGCCATTGCGCCACACCAGCGGGTATCGTTTGCACAGGGTACTCTAGTAGAATACCAGAAACCTCCCCGCTTGTCAATATCTTTGTCTGCCCCCCGGCCCCCGACACCGTCAGCGAGACCCACCCCCTCGGCGATTGGGTCATCACCAAAAAGCCCACCTGCACCGAGCCGGGCGAGAGACGGCACAGCTGCACGGTCAAAGACTGTGTCGTCACTGAGACGGAGGAGCTGCCCGCCCTCGGCCACCAGTGGAGCGGCTGGACGCCTGTCGAAGGCGGCAGCCGCGAGTACCGCAGCTGCGCGGGCTGCGGTGCGGTAGAGTACCGCGATGTCTCCCACAACAGCGGCATCAGCGACAGCACCCTCTCCACCGGCCTGCGTGTCCTCGACCCGGCTCAGGCCGACATCCTCCAGAACGCCCAGCTGGTCCGGCTGAGCCAGATCAGCGATGTTCTCTACATCGATGTCTCCCATGAGACGGCATCCCTGCAGGGCGTCCTTTCCGATTTGACCGGCCTCCGCTCTGAGCGCATCGAGACCGTTGTCTTCTCCACCGAACGCTGCACTTCCACCCTCTCCCTCTCCGATGTTGCAGCCCTCGGTGCGGGCGATACGCCTTTCACCCTCAGCCACAGCGGCTCCACCGCCACCTTCACCGTGGGCGGCGCAGACCACAGCGCACTGCTGAGGTAAGCAGACCACCATCCTCCATTCCTTCCACATAACGACCAAGGCCCCCGCAGTTCTGTTCCAAACTGCGGGGGCCTTGGCGTTTTATTCTGATAAACTTTTACTTCAGCTCCCGCTGCACGGCAGCAAAGTCCTCGAGGGTCAGGGCCTCGGGGCGGATGCGGGCGTCGAAGCCCGCCGCCTCGATGGCCGCGATGACCTTATCTTTCGGCAGGCCGAGGCCGCTGGCGATGGCGTTGGCAGCGGTCTTGCGGCGCTGGCCGAAAGCGGCACGGATGAGGGCAAAATAGCCTTCCTCATCCTCCACCTGTACGGCGGGAGTTGTGCGGATGTCCATCCGCACAACGGCGCTGGTGACCTTCGGGGCCGGGTAGAAGCTGCCCGGCGCGGCGGTGAACATCAGCTTCGAGGTGGCGTAGTAGCTCACGGCGCAGCTGATGGCGCTGGAGGCCCGGGTGCCGGGGGCAGCGGCCAGACGGTCGGCGGCCTCCTTCTGCACCATGACGGTGAGGTTCTGGATGGGCAGGCGGTCGCCCAGCAGCTTCATGACGATGGGACTGGTGATGTAGTAGGGCAGGTTGGCGCAGACAGCCACCGGCATCCCGGGGAACTCCTCCTCGATGAGGGCGCGGAGGTCTACTTTCAGAACATCCTGCAATACCAGCTTGAAGTTCTCCACGCCCGCCATGGTCTCGGCCAGCAGGGGCGGCAGTCGCTCGTCCACCTCGATGGACACCACCTTGGCGGCGCGCTGGGCCAGCTCTTTGGTCAGCACGCCGATGCCGGGGCCGATCTCCAGCACGCCCCAGCTCTTATCGACGCCGCTGGCGTCCACGATCTTGGGCGGCAGGCCGGGATTGATGATGAAGTTCTGTCCAAAGCCCTTGGAGAGCGCGAAATCGTATTTTTCGCACAGGGTGCGGATAACGGAGAGGTCGGTCAGCTCCGGCATAGTGGTTTTCCTTTCTGTTGCTTGCTAAAACAGCAAAACCTCTCCGTCACGCCTGCGGCGTGCCATTTTCCGGGTTGCGGTACCCAGCATCCGCTTCGCTTTGCTTGCGTATTGCTGACCGCGGCCCCAACAACTCCTCCCTGTTTCCGCCGCCGGCGGCGGTCGTCGTCGTTGCCCTAACGAGGGGAGGCCTTGGCATTCCGCAAAGCTTATTCTCTTCGCCAGAGGCTCCCCTCGGTAGGGGAGCTGTCTGCGAAGCAGACTGAGAGGTTGAGCTATTTACACGACTAAAGTTATTTTCAAAAAGTGTTTACTGTGCACTCGCAGCCTCCTGCTCCCCTTCTGCGCCGGCCTCGGAGGAAGTCTCTGCCTCCCCTGCGGCCTCGCTGGAAGCGGTGCTCTCGGCTGCGGCCTCCGAAGAGGCTGCGGCGGAGTCGGCGGCGATGTCAGCGTCGTTCACGCCGCCCACGGTGGTGACGCCGGTGAGCTGCTGTGCGGTGCTGACGGCGCGCTGTATCTGCGGGTCCGTGTCGAGGGTGTAGTCATAGTAGCTGACCTGCTCGTCGGCAGTCAGCGGGCGCTCCACGTCCACGGTCAGGCCGGTGCCGTCGAAGCAGGAGCCGTCACCGCAGATGAGCTTTGCCACCGTGACCACGACGGCGCTGCCGTCCGAGAGGCGCTGGGGGCTGCTCTGGATGGTGCCTTTGCCCATCGTGGTGCTGCCCACGAGGCGGGTGCCGCACAGGGTGCGCAGGCTGGACGCAAAGAGTTCTGCCGCACTGGCGGTGTTCTCGTTCACGAGGCAGACGGTGGGCTGGCTGATGACCGAGTCGCCGGTGCTGCTGCCCAGCAGGGTGCGGTCGCCTGCCTTATCCTCCGCGTAGGCCAGCACGCCTTCCGGCGCGACGAGCTCGATGCAGCTGATGGCGTCGTCAAGGATGCCGCCGCCGTTGTCGCGCAGGTCGAAGATGAAGCTCTGGGCGCCGCTGGCGGTCAGGCTGCGGAGCGCAAAGTCCAGCTCACTGGGGGTGGAGTTGTCGAACTGCCAGATCTTGATATAGCCCACATTGCCCTGCACCAGCGCGGAATCGACGCTGTTGGCCGTAAAGCCGGAGTGGGTCAGGTCGGCGGTGTGCTGGGCGTTCTCGCTGTCCAGCCAGCTTACATTGACGCTCGTGCCGCTCTCGCCCCGGAGTTTGTTCTGGACAGCCTCCACACTGCCCAGACTTTTGATGTCTGCGCCGTCGATGGTGGTGATGTAATCGCCCCGCTGGAGGCCGGCCTCCTTGGCAGGAGACTCATCATACACTTTGATGACCTTGGCGTAGCCGGACTGGTCGATGGCCAGCTCCACGCCGATGCCCATCAGCTTGCCGCTCTGGGCGTTGAGCAGGTCGGTATAGGCCGAGGCGGTGTAGTAGCGGGCGTACTTGTCGCCGGTACCCAGCAGATAACCGGCAGTCAGACGGTCGTACAGCACGGTCTCGTCGATGTCGTAGTAGTCGTTGGCGCGCACATAGCGGTCTACCTCGGCCACCTTGTTGTACATGCTCTCCTTTTCCTTCACGCTGGTGACGGTGTGGTCAAACAGCCGCATCGCCATCAGCATCGTGATGGAAAAAGTGACCGTCATTGCCAGAATGACGATGGTCACGGTCATCCCTACGGAAATTTTGCGGTTCATTCAATGTCCTCCCCAGTTCAGACCAAAAACATCAGGATGACACTGCCCAGCACCGACAGCAGGAACACTCCTGCCAGAATCAGACAGCCCACCCGAAGGATGCGCTTGCGTTTTTGCTCGTTCATTTCGCCTTGTGGCCTCCTTTGACCCCTCGACTTCAATTACAGTTGTATTATCTTATCGGAATATAACCGCGGGGATTGACCGCATTGGCCTTGGAGCCGCCCTTCCACACCTCGAGATGGAGGTGGTTGCCGGTAGAGTTGCCGGTGGAGCCCACATAGCCGATGAGGTCGCCCTGGTTGACATACTTGCCCGCCGACGTTGCCACCGAGCGCATATGGCCGTAGAGGGTGGAGTAGGCGTTGCCGTCTGTCATTTTGCCGTGATAGATGACGACATAGTTGCCATAGCCGCCGCTGGACCAGCCGGCCACCTGCACATAGCCGCTGGCGGCTGCGTAGATAGGAGTGCCGGCGGGGGCGGCAAAGTCGATGCCGGCGTGGAGCTTGTTGACGCCGGAGACCGGGTTCTTGCGCCAGCCGTACTCGCTGGAAATGCGGGTATAGCTCTTGAGCGGGCAGATAAAGCCGCTGAAGCTCAGCTGGGGCTTGCTGGCCGCTGCCGCTGCGATGAGCTTCTGGATCTCTTTCTTGACGGCCTCGTAGTTCATCTCGTCCGACTCGATGGCCGCCTGGGCGTTCTTCTGGGCCTGCTGGGCCTCAGCGGCGCTCAGACGGGCCTCCTTGACGCTGTTGTTGAGCTCGCTCTGCTTGGACTGCATCTGCTTGTTCTGGGCGTCCAGCTCAGCCTTTTTGTTCTGCAGCTGGGTGCGCTCCTCCACGAGCTGGGTGCGGTCGGCCACAAGGGCTTCCTTCGCAGCCTTCATGTTGTCGAGTATCTCGGTGTCCTTCACCGAGATGTCCTGCATGACCTCATTGAAGGTCAGAAGCTCGTACAGATCGTTCACAGACTGGAGCATGGCGACGCTGCCGCCGTCCCGCAGCTCCTGCATCGCGGCCATGTGGCTCTTGAAATCGTCCCACTGGTCGGCGATCTCCTGCTCTTTCCGGGCGATCTCATTCTGCTTGGCGGTGATCTCCTGCTCTTTGACGCCGATGCTGTTCTGCACCTCGGAGATCTGGCTCTTGAGGACGCTGATCTGGCTCTGGAGCACCGAGACTTTTTCCTTCAGCTCAGACTCGAGGGCCTTGGCAGCAGCTTCCTTCTTTTTGGCGTCGCTCAGCTCCGTCTTATGCTGCTTGATGGACGCAGAGATCTTGTCCAGCTTGTTCTGCAGCGAGCTCATGCTGGTGGCCGCACTGGCCGGGTAGACCGTCACGCTCAGCACGAGGCAGGCGGCGGCCAGAAAGGCGCAGGCGGCACGCATCATGGCCGAATGGCCCGACGGCTTTGCGTGGCGGGGCGGATGGTGCAGGACAAAGCCTGCGGAATGCTTGTCGTGGTACACAGTAGGCCCTCCTTACACGTTCAGGTGCTTTCGGATGGAGAACATACTGCCCAGACCGCCCACCAGAGCGCCGCCCGCGAGGCTGTAGGTCAGGATGGTGGGCCAGACATTTTCCAGCGGCACCAGAGCCGTACCCATGAGCATCTGCCACAGGCCGCCCAGCGTGGGCGACAGCTGAACGATGTAGGCATAGCCACCGATGGTGGCAGCTGCCGTCAGGATGCCGGAGAGCAGGCCCATGGTCAGGCCCTCGATGACGAAAGGCAGGGTGACGAGGGCGTTGGTAGCGCCGACATACTTCATGATCTCAATTTCACGGCGGCGGGCAAAGACGCTCAGCCGGATGGTGGTACCCACCGTGATGATGCTGACAGCCATCAGCACCAGCACCAGACCGCGCCCGACCTTGGTGACAGCCTGCTGGACCTCCACAAAGGTCCTGGTCATCTCGATGGGAGCCGTGACGCTGTAGACGCCGCTGATGTTCTCGAACTGCTTGCTGATGGTCTCCATCTGGCTCAGATCAGACAGGGAGACGCGGTAATTGGCCTTAAAGGGGTTGTCGTTCTCGAACTCGTTCAGCAGGGCGGCATAGTCGGACATATACCCCTTGTACTGGTTGAGGACATCTTGTTTGGACATATACTGCACCCGGCTCACACCTGCGGTGCCGCTGAGGGCATTGCCCACAGACTGGATGGTGGCGTCATCGGCCTCGGGGTCCACGTAGACCACCATCTCGTTCTGGCTGCCCAGATAACTCACCATGCTGTCCACATTGACTTCAATGAGGCTGGCGAAGATGTTCAGGGTCATGCAGACGCTGAGGGAGGCGATGCAGGCGATGGTCATAGCCCAGTGCTTGCCGAGGTTGCGCACGCCGCGCCGGGTGAGGAACCCAAACGTAGAGATTTTCATACGTGTACCTCCTCGCCGAAGCTGGCCGGAACATCGGAGATGATGCGGCCCTGCTTCAGGGTGATGGTGCGGCGGTTGAAGCGGCGCACCAGTTCATGCTCGTGGGTGACGACAAGCACCGTGATGCCCATCTCGCTGACACGTTCCAGCAGTTCCATCATCTCAAGGCTCATCTCGGGGTCGATGTTGCCGGTGGGCTCGTCCGCAATGACGAGGCGGGGGCTGTGGGCCAGAGCGCGGGCCACGGCCACGCGCTGCTGCTCACCGCCGGAGAGGAACTCGGGGTAGACCTTTGCCTTATCTTCCAGATGCACCAGCTCCAGCATGTAGTTGACGCGCTCTTTGATGTCTTTTTTGCCGATGTTGGTGACATGCATGGCAAACGCCACATTCTCGTAGACCGTCATGGTGGGGATGAGGCGGAAATCCTGGAAGATGATGCCCATCTGGCGGCGGAGGAAAGGCACTTTGCCCCGGCGCAGCCGGGCGACGTCCTTGCCGTCCACCATGACGCGGCCCTCGGTGGGCAGCTCTTCGCGGAGGATGAGCTTGAGCAGAGTGGACTTGCCGGCGCCGGAGTGGCCCACCAGAAAGACGAACTCGCCGTCGTCTACATGGAAGTCGATGTCCTCCAGAGCGGGAGTATCGCTCCGTTTGTATATCTTGGTGACATGTTCAAAATCTATCATGAGTATCTTGCTCCTGAAAAATTTATTTGGCACAGAAGTTCCGGACCATTACAAAAGAAACCGGCCAGCATCGGGGTCGAGCGGCCGGTTTCGGCGTCCGCAGCCGAAGCGGCTGAGACGAAATATCAATATTTGGCCGGGTTGTTGGACAGGTACTTCTTGACCATGAGCGCTACCTTGAACACGATAGCGTCGTCGAACTCACGCAGATCCAGACCGGTCAGCTTTTTGATCTTTTCCAGACGATACACCAGCGTGTTGCGGTGGACGAACAGGCCGCGGCTGGTCTCGGAGACGTTCAGGTTGTTCTCGAAGAAGCGCTGGATGGTGAACAGGGTCTCCTGGTCCAGGCTCTCGATGCTGCCCTGCTTGAATACTTCGCGCAGGAACATCTCGCAGACCGTGGTGGGCAGCTGATAGATAAGACGTGCGATGCCCAGATTGTCGTAGCGGATGATCTGCTTTTCGGTGTCGAACACCTTGCTGACCTCCATGGCGATCTGTGCTTCCTTAAAGGAAGTAGCCAGGTCCTTCACGTTGGCGATGGGGGTGCCGATGCCCACGACAGCCTTGATGTAATGCTCGCCGGACAGGGTGTCCACGATGCTGGCGGCCAGCTTCTCCATATCGGTGCGGTCGATGCCCTTGCGGATCTCCTTGACCAGGACGGTATCCGTCTCGCTGATATTGAAGACGAAGTCCTTCTGCTTGTCGGGGAACAGGCTGCTCACCACGTCGTAAGCGGAGATGTCGCCGCCGCTGGTGACGCGGACGATGAACACCACGCGGGAGACGTCGGTGGCAAAGTGGAGCTCACGGGCCTTGGCGTAGATGTCGCCGGGCAGGATGTTGTCCAGCACCACGTTCTTGATAAAGTTGGCTTTGTCGAACTTCTCGTCGTGATACTGCTTGATGCTCTGCAGGCTGATGGACAGCACAGCGGCAAACTGGCCCGCAGTCTCGTCCGCACCTTCCACAAAAACGGCATAATCGTTATGCTTTGCGCTGGAGAACTGCTGGTAGGTGTAGCCATCCCGCACGAAGCGGTCACCGGCCGTCAGACGCTCTGCCATAAAGCCCTCGCGCACCTCGCCGATCAGATTCAGCTCCGAGCAGGAGATGACAGCGCCGGTCTCATCCACCACGCCGACCACGCGGTCGATCGCGTCCTTCATCTGGTAGATCACGCTCTGAAATACTCTATTGGCCATAAATGGATACCCCTTTTCCTCTCTTGTGCAAACCGCAGGTGGGCGGGATTGTGATTTTTAACAATTTCGCCGCATTACATTTTATATTTTACACAAAAGAATTTACTTTTGCAACATATTTCACCAAAAAAAATTCTTCTTTCTTGGTGAAATTATCTTTCGGGGTCATTTTCGGGCCAAAAAGGGCCTTTCTGCGTGGTTCTGAGGGCTATTTTACCGGTAAAATGTGATACTTTTTTGAAAACCGGGTGAAAAGCAGTCCTTTACCCCGTGGTAATTTTCGCCACCTCGTCGGCTGTCAGCTCCCGCCACTGGCCCGGGGCAAGGCTCTCGTCCAGCGCAAGCCCGCCGATGGCGTCCCGGTGCAGGGCGTTGACGCCCGCACCGTAGACGCCGAACATCCGCTTGATCTGATGATACACGCCCTGCCTGAGCAGGACGCGGACCGTCAGCCCGTCGGGGGTGAGGGCGGACACTTCCGCCGGCGAAAGGGCCGTGCCGTCGGCAAGGGTGACGCCCGAGGCAAAGCCGGCCTTCATCTCTTCTGTCAGCGGGGTGTCGATGACGACGGTGTAGGTCTTGGAGACATGGCGTTTAGGCGCGAGGATGTCGTGGGCAAAGCCGCCGTCGTCCGTCAGCAGGACGAAACCGGTGCTGGTCTTGTCCAGCCGCCCGGCCGGGAACAGCTCCCGCCGGGGATAGGCATCCCCCACCAGATCCACGACTGTCGTGTCCCGCTTGTCGGTGGAGGCGCTGACGACGCCCTCGGGCTTGTTGAGCATGAGGTAGACGAACTGCCGGTAGGCCAGCGCCTTGCCGTCCACCGCCACGGCGTCAGCCTCTTTCAGTTGGGTATCCCCTTTCCTGCAGACCGCGCCGTTGACCGTAACGCGGCCTTTCGCCAGCAGTGCCTTCGCCTCGCTCCGGGTGCATTGGGCCGTCTCGGCTAAATATTTATCGAGTCGCATGAAAACTCCTTCTGTGTGCAGAAAAGAGGCCGTTGCCTGCGGCAACAGCCTCTTTTCCTGTAAAATCACGTTCAGACGCTCAGGTTTGCGTGCTGTTCCACAGCATCCGGGTTGGCGTCAAAGATGGGCTTGAGGATGTGAGCAATGAACTCCTCCACCTGCTGGGGAGCGCGGCCCACAAAGTTCTCCGGCACAAGGCCCGCCACGATCTCTTCCTTGGTCAGACCAAAGGCCGGGTCGGCGGCGATGCGGTCCACCATGTCGTTGGGCAGACCCTCTTCCTTGACCTGCTTGCCGGCGGCGATGGCGTGCTGGCGCAGACGCTCGTGGAGCTCCTGACGGTTGCCGCCCTTCTCCACGGCCTGCATCATGATGTTCTCGCTGGCCATGAAGGGCAGCTCAGCCATCAGGCGGCTGCGCACGACCTTCGGGTAGACCACGATGCCGTCGGTGACGTTGAGCATGATGTTCAGGATGGCGTCGGTGGCGAGGAAGCCCTCAGCCATGGCAACGCGCTTGTTGGCGCTGTCGTCCAGCGTACGCTCGAACCACTGCGTACCGGTGGTGAAGCTGGGGTTGAGCACATCCACCATCAGGTAGCGGCTCAAAGCGCAGATGCGCTCGCAGCGCATGGGATTGCGCTTGTAAGGCATGGCGGAGGAACCGATCTGGTTCTTCTCAAACGGCTCTTCCATCTCCTTGAAGTTGGCCAGCAGGCGCAGGTCGGTGGCGAACTTCATGCAGCTCTGGCCGATGCCGGCCAGTGCGTTGAGGATGAAGGCATCCACCTTGCGGCTGTAGGTCTGGCCGGACACCGGGATGACGGCCTCGCTGTCGAAGCCCATCTCCTCAGCGATGGAAGCATCCACGGCGCGGATCTTGTCGGCATCGCCCTTGAACAGCTCCATAAAGGAAGCCTGGGTGCCGGTGGTACCCTTGACGCCGCGCAGCTGCAGGGTAGCCAGACGGTGGTCGATCTCGCTGAGGTCCATCACCAGCTCGTTGGCCCACAGGGTGGCGCGCTTGCCCACGGTGGTGGGCTGGGCGGGCTGGCAGTGGGTGTAGGCCATGCAGGGCATATCCTTATACTCCTCGGCGAACTTTGCCAGCTTTGCCAGCACGCCGATGAGCTTCTTGCGCACCAGCTCGAGGCCCTGACGCATCACGATGATGTCGGTGTTGTCGCCGACATAGCAGCTGGTGGCACCCAGATGGATGATGCCTGCCGCCTTGGGGCACTGCTGGCCGTAGGCGTAGACATGGCTCATGACGTCGTGGCGCACCAGCTTCTCCCGCTCGATGGCGACTTCATAGTTGATGTCGTCCACATGAGCTTCCAGCTCGGCCACCATCTCGGGGGTGATATTGGTCAGGCCCTGCTTCATCTCGGCCCGGGCCAGGGCCACCCACAGGCGGCGCCAGGTGCGGAACTTGTTGTCGTCCGAGAAGATGTACTGCATCTCATCGGAGGCATAACGGGTGGAAAAGGGGCTGATATAACGGTCATGCTGAGACATGAAGATGTCCTCCTTGGGTAAGTTTTACGAAACCTCAACCTCTCAGTCTCGCTCCGCTCGACAGCTCCCCTACCGAGGGGAGCCTCTGGCGAAGAGATAAAGCTTTACGAAATGCCAAAGCCTCCCCTCGTTAGGGGAGGTGGCATTGCGAAGCAATGACGGAGAGGTTTTCTCCTATTTTACCATCAAATCTTGAAATAGTCCACGCCGCCCTCGAAAATAGGCTGGTACTTGTCGCCGGTGACGTTCTTGTACAGGTACTCGCCGCTGCGCTCCGAATGGCCCATCTTGCCGAAGACACGGCCATCCGGGCTGGTGATGCCCTCGATGGCGAGGACGGAGCCGTTGGGATTGTACTTCATGTCCATGCTGGGGTTGCCGTCCTGATCGACGTACTGGGTCGCGATCTGGCCGTTGGCGATGAGGGTGTCCAGCACGCTCTGAGGTGCCACGAAGCGGCCCTCACCATGGCTGATGGCCACGGTGTGCTGGTCGCCCACGCTGCACTTGGACAGCCAGGGGCTGCCGGTGGAGGCGATGCGGGTGCGCACCAGCATACTCTGGTGGCGGCCGATGGTGTTGAAGGTCAGGGTCGGGTCGCAGGCCGTGATGGGGCGGATGTCGCCGTAAGCGGCCAGACCCAGCTTGATGAGGGCCTGGAAGCCGTTGCAGATGCCCAGCATCAGACCATCCCGGTGCTGCAGCAGGTCGCGGACCGCCTCGGTGACCGCAGGATTGCGGAAGAAGGAGGCGATGAACTTTGCGCTGCCATCCGGCTCGTCGCCGCCGGAGAAGCCGCCGGGCAGCATGACGATCTGGCTCTCGTTGATGGCCTTGACCAGTGCCTCGCAGCTGGCGGTGACGTCAGCGGGGGTCAGGTTGCGGATGACCAGCACCTCGGGGTCTGCACCGGCGCGGGCAAAGGCGTGGGCGGTGTCGTACTCGCAGTTGGTACCCGGGAAGACCGGGATGATGACCTTCGGCTTTGCCACGCCGATCTTGGGCGCAGCGGGGGCGGTCAGGCTGCCGTTGATCTTCTCGACGGCGGGGCCGGCCTTGCGGTAGGGATAGACGGGCTCGAGCTTGCTCTCCCAGATCTCCTGCAGCTGAGCCATATCCAGCTTGTCGCCGCAGCACTCGAAGGTGTAGTCTGCGGTGGTCTCGCCCAGCAGCTCACCAGCCGGGGCGTCAGAGACCATCTCCAGCACGATGGAGCCGTACATGGGCTTAAACATATCGTGGGTGGTCATGTTGTTCATCATCTTGAAGCCGATGCGGTTGCCCAGACCCATCTTGAAGAGGGCCTCAGCCAGACCGCCATAGCCCACAGAGGAAGCAGCGGCCACCATGCCATCTTCCATCATCTGCTCAACTTTCTTGTAGTTGGCCTTCAGGGAGAAGAAGTTGGGACAGCCGGTCTCGGGGTCCAGGATGGGCCGGATGAGGACGACGGTGCTCTCAGGCTTCTTGAACTCGGTGGAGACGACGCGGCCGGCCTTGCCGATGGCGGTGGCGAAGGACACCAGCGTGGGAGGCACATCCAGCTGCTCGAAGGAGCCGGACATGCTGTCCTTACCGCCGATGGAGGCGATGCCGAGGCCAATCTGTGCGTCCAGTGCGCCCAGCAGAGCAGCCAGCGGCTTGCCCCAGCGCTCCGGGGAAGTGCCAAGGCGCTCGAAGTACTCCTGGAAGGTCAGGTAGGCGTCCTCATAGCGGAAGCCGGAGGCCACCAGCTTGGTCACACTCTCGACGACAGCCATCCGTGCGCCCACATACTGGTTGGCGCTCATGAGGTAGGGGTTGTAGCCCCATGCCATGCCGGAGCAGGTGTTGGTCTCGCCGTCCACGGGCAGCTTTGCGACCATGGCGTTCTGCGGGGTCAGCTGGCATGCGCCGCCGAAGGGCATCAGCACGGTGGCTGCGCCGATGGTGGAGTCGAATCGCTCAGAAAGGCCCTTCTTGCTGCAGACGTTCAAATCGCCCACCATGTTCTTCATCTTCTGTTCGAAGGTCACGCCGGCCCACTGGGGCTGCCAGACAGTCCCCTTCTCGATGTGGACGTTCTGGTGCTTCTCAGCGCCGTTGGAGTTCAGGAACTCGCGGCTGATGTTGACGATGGACTTGCCGTTCCACACCATGTTCAGGCGCTTTTCCTCGGTGACCTTTGCCACGGGGGTGGCCTCAAGGTTCTCCTCGGTGGCGATGGCGATGAATTTGTCTACGTCCTCAGGGGCCAGAGCCACGGCCATACGCTCCTGGCTCTCGCTGATGGCCAGCTCGGTGCCGTCGAGGCCGTCATACTTCTTGGTGACCTTGTTCAGGTCGATATACAGGCCGTCGGCCAGCTCGCCGATGGCGACAGAGACGCCGCCGGCACCGAAGTCGTTGCAGCGCTTGATCATCTTGCAGGCGTCCTCGCGGCGGAACAGGCGCTGCAGCTTGCGCTCGATGGGGGCGTTGCCCTTCTGGACCTCAGCACCGCAGTGCTCGAGACTGTCCAGCTTGTGGGCCTTGGAGGAACCGGTGGCGCCGCCGATGCCGTCGCGGCCGGTGCGGCCGCCCAGCAGAACGATGACGTCGCCGGGAGCGGGGCATTCGCGGCGGACGTGGGAAGCGGGCGTTGCGCCCACAACAGCGCCGATCTCCATCCGCTTTGCCACATAGCCGGGGTGATAGATCTCATCCACCTGACCGGTGGCAAGGCCGATCTGGTTTCCGTAGGAGGAATAACCGGCGGCAGCGGTGGTCACCAGCTTGCGCTGGGGCAGCTTGCCGGGCAGAGTCTCACTGACGGGCTTGAGGGGGTCGCCTGCGCCGGTGACGCGCATAGCCTGATAGACGTAGCTGCGGCCGGACAGCGGGTCACGGATCGCGCCGCCGATGCAGGTGGCAGCGCCGCCGAAAGGCTCGATCTCCGTCGGGTGGTTGTGGGTCTCGTTCTTGAAGAGGAACAGCCAGTCCTCATCCTTGCCGTTGACGTCGCACTTGATTTTCACGGTGCAGGCGTTGATCTCCTCAGACTCGTCGAGGTTCTTCAGGATGCCCTGCTTTTTCAGTTCCTTGGCACCGATGGTAGCCAGGTCCATCATGCAGCGGGGCTTGTTCTCCCGGCCCAGATCGGCACGCATGGCCATGTAGCGGTCGAAGGCCTCCTGCACCACGGCATCGTCGATCTGGACGTCATCCAGAATGGTTCCGAAGGTGGTGTGGCGGCAGTGGTCCGACCAGTAGGTGTCGATCATCTTGATCTCGGTGATGGTCGGGTCGCGCTTCTCCGAGCGGAAATACTCCTGGCAGAACTTGATGTCGCCCAGGTCCATGGCGAGGCCCTTCTCGTCGATGAACTTTTTCAGACCCGCCTCATCCAGCTCGTTGAAGCCGTCCAGCACCTCCACTTCGGTGGGGATGGGATACTCCATCTTCAGGGTAGCCCTGGTGTCCAGCGAAGCCTCACGGGCCTCCACCGGGTTGATGACGTATTTCTTGATCTCAGCCACCTGCTCATCGGTCAGGGTGCCTTCCAGCAGGTAGACGCGGGCAGAGCGCACCAGCGGGCGGTCGCCCTGGCTGATGAGCTGGATGCACTCGGCGGCAGAGTCGGCGCGCTGGTCGAACTGGCCGGGCAGATACTCCACGGCGAAAGACACGCCGTCGGAGACGGGCAGCTCTGCATAGGTGTTATCCACCGGCGGCTCACTGAACACGGTGGGGACGCACTGCTCAAACAGAGCCTCGTCGATGCCCTCCACGTCGTAGCGGTTGAGCAGACGCAGACCGTTCAGCTCCTTGATGCCCAGCAGAGAGACGAGCTCATTGCGCAGGCTCTGGGCCTCGCCGTCGAAGCCGGGTTTCTTTTCAACATAGATACGATATACCATTGGGAAATCCCCCTTGTTGTCAGCCCTCTCAGTCACCTTCGGTGACAGCTCCCCCAAAGGGGGAGCCACTGGCGTGTCGGTCAGGCCGCACAGCCTGAGAGGAGTTTTATTTTACCAGAAACAGAAGTGCTCCGCTGTCCAGATTCACGACATCTTAACAGGTATTATTGTTCAGAAGCCGCTTTTCTTGACAACAGCGCACTGTATTTTGCGGCATATATGCTTTCAGCAGTCAGCTCAGAGCTTCCCGGCCTGCCAATGGCTCTCCCTCTGGGAGAGCTGGCAAAGCCGTCAGGCTTTGGCTGAGAGGGCTATCAGCGCCCGCATCCCGATGTCGGTGCGCTTGTGCAGCTTGTCGAAACGGATGTGCTCCGCCGCCTCGTAGGCGATGGAGATGGCGCGGGGCAGGCCGGGCGCGGTGGCCGTCACACCCAGCACACGGCCGCCGTTGGTGACGAGCTGGCCGTCCTCGGTGATGGCCGTGCCGGAGTGGTAGACCGTGACGTTCGGCTCATCGGGCAGCTGGCCGTCCACGAGGCCGGTGATGGGCTTGCCCTTCTCGTAGGCCACCGGGTAGCCGCCGGAAGCGAGGATGACGCAGGCGGCAGCGCCGTCGGAGAACCTGACCTCGGTGTCGGCCAGCGTTCCCTCGGTGCAGGCGGTCATGACCTTGAGCAGGTCGCTTTCCAGCAGGGGCAGCACCACCTGGGTCTCAGGGTCGCCGAAGCGGCAGTTGTACTCGATGACCTTCGGGCTGTCCGGGGTGAGCATCAGGCCGAAGTAGAGACAGCCCTTGAAGGGGCAGCCCTCAGCGTTCATGGCCTTGATGGTGGGCAGGAAAATTTTCTCCATGCACTCGGCAGCGATGGCCGGAGTGTAATAGGGGTTCGGCGCGACGGTACCCATGCCGCCGGTGTTCAGGCCGGTGTCGTGGTCGTTGGCGCGCTTGTGGTCCATGGAGGACACCATAGGCTTGACCACCTTGCCGTCGGTGAAGCTCAGCACACTGACCTCGGGGCCGGTGAGAAACTCTTCCACCACGACGTGGTTGCCGGAAGCGCCGAACTTTTTGTCCAGCATGATCTCCTTGACGCCCTCGGCGGCTTGCTCTTCGTTCTCGCAGATGAGCACGCCCTTGCCCAGTGCAAGGCCGTCGGCCTTGATGACCACCGGGTATTTGCCCTCAGCCTTGATATACTCCATGACCTTGGCGGGGTCGTCGAAGGTCTCATACTTTGCGGTGGGGATGCCGTACTTCTTCATGAGGTCTTTCGAAAAGACCTTGGATGCCTCGATGCGGGCAGCGGCCTTGTCCGGGCCAAAGGCCGGGATGCCGACTGCCGCCAGCGCATCCACCATGCCCAGTGCCAGCGGGTCATCCTGAGCCACCACGACGTAGTCGAACTTTTCCGTCTCCGCAAAGCCGACCATCGTTTCCACATCGGTGGCCTTGATGTTGACGCAGTGGGCGTCATAGCCGATGCCGCCGTTGCCGGGCGCACACCAGACTTCGCCGCAGTCGGGGCTCTTCTTCAATGCCTTGATGATGGCGTGCTCGCGTCCGCCGCCGCCAACGACTAAGATTTTCTTGCTCATTTTCACGCACCTCATAACTCAACCTCTCCGTCACGGCTGACGCCGTGCCACCTCCCCTACCGAGGGGAGGCTTTGGCATTTCGGAAAGCTTTATCTCTTCGCCAGAGGCTCCCCTCGCTAGGGGAGCTGTCGAGCAAAGCGAGACTGAGAGGTTTTCTTTTTAGTGATGGAACAGCCGGATGCCGCAGAATGCCATTGCGATGCCGTACTTGTTGCAGGTGTCGATGACCTGCTGGTCGCGGATGGAGCCGCCGGGCTGGACGATGGCCGTCACGCCGGAACGGCGTGCGCGCTCGATGTTGTCGCCGAAGGGGAAGAACGCATCCGAGCCGAGGCAGACGCCGGTGACATGGCTCAGGTACTCTTTCTTTTCCTCAGCGGTCAGCGGCTCGGGCTGACGGGTGAAGGTCTCGGCCCAGACGTCGTCGCCGATGACATCCTCGGGGGTGTCGCCGATGTAAACATCAATGGCGTTGTCGCGGTTGGGCTTTGCCACATCGTCGCGGAAGGGCAGGTCCAGCACCTTCGGCATATGGCGCAGCTGCCAGTTGTCGGCCTTCTGGCCTGCCAGACGGGTGCAGTGGATGCGGCTCTGCTGGCCGGCGCCCACGCCGATGGTCTGGCCGCCTGCGGTGTAGCAGACGCTGTTGGACTGGGTGTATTTCAGGGTGATGAGGGCAATGATGAGGTCGCGCTTCTGCTCCTCGGTCACGGTCTTGTTCTCAGTGACCCAGTTGGTCAGCATGGTGTCGGCGTTGATGGCCAGCTCGTTGCGGCCCTGCTCGAAGGTGATGCCGTAGACCTGCTTGTGCTCCACGGGGTTCGGCTTATAGGCCGGGTCGATGGCGACCACGTTGTAATTGCCCTTCTTCTTTCCGGCGAGGATGGTCAGCGCCTCCGGCTCATAGCCCGGGGCGATGATGCCGTCAGACACTTCGTGCTGGATGAGCTTTGCAGTCGGCACATCGCAGACGTCGGAGAGAGCGATCCAGTCGCCGAAGGAGGACATCCGGTCCGCACCGCGGGCGCGGGCATAAGCGCAGGCCAGCGGCGAAAGCTCCATGTCCGGGGCGATGTGGTACATCTTCCGCTCCACATCGGTCAGGGGCAGGCCCAGGGCGGCACCCGCCGGGGAGACGTGCTTGAAGGAGGCGGCAGCGGGCAGGCCGCAGGCCTCCTTCAGCTCCTTGACCAGCTGGATGGAGTTCAGAGCATCCAGAAAATTGATGTAGCCGGGCTTGCCGTTCAGGACGGTGACGGGCAGGTCAGAGCCATCCTCCATATAGATGCGGCTGGGCTTCTGGTTGGGGTTGCAGCCGTACTTCAGTGCGAGTTCATTCATTGGTGCATCCTCCTTGTGTCTTAGGTTATTCTTCCTCGGCGTCGAGCTTTTTGAGCAGTTCCAGCTCTTCGGGCAGCAGCTCCGGCTCCTCGGGGTCGTCGAGGTCGCTGCACACAGCGTCGTATTTGTTGAAGATCATGTCGCCGCTCTCGCCGGTCTCCAGGTCGATGACCCGGGCGAAGAGGCTGACCTTGTTGTCGGGGTTCAGGTTCTGCCACAGGCCGTGGGCGAAGTCGCCGATGGTGCGGGGGCAGGCGAAGCGGAGCGGCTCTCCCTCAAAGCTGGGGATGGGGCTGCCGTTGTGCTTGTAGGTGCTGATGAAGTGGCCTTCACCGGCCACGGGCTGGGGGTAGTCGAAGAAATAGCGCTGGACGCTCTCACCGTTGCCGTCGGCAGACTTGAGGATGCTCATCTGGTAGCTGCCGTCTGCGTACACCACAGCGGAGATGCGGGGGGTGTAGTTGGGCTCATCCGGCTCGAAAGTGCGGGTGCGCAGGGCGTCGGCAAAGCTCTTGCCCCGGCTCATCTCGTCAAAGATGGTGTCGGTCTGGTCGCCGTTGGTGACGATATGGGTCTTGCCGAGGGTCAGCACGGGGTTATAGATGATGAGGCTGGGGTCCTCGAGCTTGGCCGGGTCGGCAGCCATGGTGCAGATGCCGCCGCGCTCCGGCACCGGGTCGAAGACGCGGTTGCGGCTGTTCTCGCTGCGGCCCATGATGAAATAGCCGATGAACATCTGACGGCCATCCGGAGCCTTTGCCACGGCGATGCCGCGGCCGGGGTACTCGTTCGCGGCCAGATATTCGTTCAGGTTGATCTTCTCCATTGTTATTCTCCTATTGTTAAACCTCTCCGTCACGGCTGACGCCGTGCCACTGCCCGGGTTGCGGCACCCAGCAGCCGCAGCGCTTTGCTTGCGTCTTGCTGGCCGCGGCCCCAACAGCGACTCCCTGTTTCCGCCACTGGCGGCGGTCGTCGTTGTTGCTCCTAACGAGGGGGAGGCCTTGGCATACCGGAAAGCTTTGCCTCTTCGCCAGAGGCTCCCCTTGATAGGGGAGCTGTCTGCGAAGCAGACTGAGAGGTTATCTCATTTTATCTCTCCGCTGCAAACCATTGCCACAGCCTTCGGCAGCAGCTTCCATTCCGCCTGCTCCATCACACGCTTCTGCAGCACCTCGGGGGTGTCGCCGGGCAGGATGTCCACAGCCTTCTGCAGCAGGATCGGCCCGCCGTCGCACTCCTCATTGACGAAGTGGACGGTAGCGCCCGTCACCTTGCAGCCCCGGGCCAGCGCGGCCTCGTGGGGGCGCAGGCCGTACATTCCCGGCCCGCAGAAGGACGGGATGAGGGCGGGGTGGATATTCAGGATGCGGCGGGGATAGGCCTCGATGACGCTGGGGCCTAACACGGACAAAAAGCCCGCCAAGACCACAAGGTCAATGTTATGTTCTTTCAGCGTTTTCAGCAGTGCGGCGTCAAAATCCTCACTGGAAGCGTAATCCTTCCGGCGGACCACCACACCCTCGACGCCCGCCTTGGCGGCGCGTTCCAGCGCGTAGACGCCGGGTTTGGAGGCCACGACAAGCCTGATCTTGCCGTTGGGGTTCTCGCCCCGGGCCTCGCTGTCCAGCAGCGCCTGCAAATTGGTGCCGCCACCGGACACTAACACTGCAATGTTCAGCACAGCTCGACACCCTCACCTTCTGCGATGACGCCCAGACGGTAAGCCTCGGGCTCGCCGTTGGCATGGAGGATCTCCAGTGCCTTGTCGGCCTGCTCAGCGGGGACGGTCAGCACCATGCCGACGCCCATGTTGAAGGTGTTGAACATATCGTGCTCAGAGATGCTGCCGGTCTTCTGCATCAGATGGAAAAGGGCCGGGGTACGGACGTCCTCCTTCTTGATGCGGGCGCAGCAGCCCTTCTTCAGGCTGCGGGGGATATTCTCGTAGAAGCCGCCGCCGGTGATGTGAGAGATGCCCTTGACGTCCACTTCCTCCAGCACCTTCAGCACAGGCTTGACGTAGATCCTGGTGGGAGCCAGCAGGGCCTCGCCGAGGGTCTTGCCGCCCAGCTCTGCGGGGGCCGTCTTCAGGACGGCGGGGTCGCCGTCGATGTCAAAAATTTTGCGCACCAGCGAGAAACCGTTGGAGTGGACGCCGGTGGAGGGCAGGGCGATGATGACATCGCCGGGCTTCATGGTCTCGTTATTGAGGATCTTTTCCTTGTCCACAACGCCCACGGTGAAACCGGCCAGATCGTACTCGTCCTCCGGCATCATGCCCGGGTGCTCAGCGGTCTCGCCGCCCACCAGAGAACAGTCAGCCTGGACGCAGCCCTCGGACACGCCCTTGACGATCTCGGCGATCTTCTCGGGGATGTTGCGGCCACAGGCGATGTAGTCGAGGAAGACCAGCGGCTTTGCACCGGCGCAGATGACGTCGTTGACGCACATAGCCACGCAGTCGATGCCGATGGTGTCGTGCTTGTCCATGATCATGGCGATCTTCAGCTTGGTGCCGACGCCGTCGGTGCCGGAGATGAGGACGGGATGCTTGTAGCCGGTGCAGTCCAGCTCAAACAGGCCGCCGAAGCCGCCCAGACCACCAATGCAGTGCTCGTTCATGGTGCGGGCCACATACTGCTTCATGAGTTCGACCGAACGATAGCCGGCGGTGATGTCCACACCTGCGGCTGCATAGCTTTCCGAATAGCTCTTTTCCATTGTTATTCTCCTAACTTTTTCTCGTCCTTGGGACGGTCATTCAGGTGACGTTCATGAATATCGGTGGAAAGCACCTCTTCCGGCTTCACAGCGTATTTGCCGGTGAAGCAGGCGGTGCAGAAGCCGCAGTTGGCGTTCTGGGCCAGCTGGACGACGTGCTCCGTGGAGAGGTAGCCCAGCGTGTCGGCGCCAATGATCTCGTTGATCTGGTCCACCGTGCGGCCGGTAGCGACCAGAAGCTTCTGGTCGGGGATGTCGGTGCCAAAGTAGCAGGGATATTTGAAGGGGGGTGCCGAAACGCGGAAGTGGACTTCCTTTGCTCCGGCGTCCCGCAGCAGCTTGATGATGCGGGCAGAGGTGGTGCCGCGCACGATGGAGTCATCCACCAGCACGACCCGCTTGCCCTTGACGGTGCTGGTCACGACGTTCAGCTTGATGCGGACGCTGTTCTCGCGCTGCTTCTGGCTGCCCTGGATGAAGGTGCGGCCGATGTACTTATTTTTAATAAAGCCGATGCCGTAGGGGATGCCGCTCTCCTGAGAGTAGCCAAGGGCGGCGTCGAGGCCGGAGTCCGGCACACCGATGACCACATCGGCCTCCACGGGGTGTTCCTGAGCCAGGAAGCGGCCTGCCTGCTTGCGGGCCTCATGCACCGAGCTGCCCTCGATGATGCTGTCGGGGCGGGCGAAGTAGATGAACTCGAAGACGCACATCTGGCGGTCGGGACGGCCGCAGTGGTCTTTGATGGAGCGTAGCTCACCGGTCTTGGTGTCGGTGATGACGATCTCGCCGGGTTCCACGTCCCGCAGCAGGGTCGCGCCCACGGCGTCCAGCGCGCAGCTCTCACTGGCAAAGACGTAGCCGCCGCCCGGCAGGGTGCCGATGCAGAGAGGGCGATAACCGCGGGGGTCACGGGCGGCAATGAGCTTGGTGGCCGACATGACCACGAGGCTGTAAGCGCCTTCGAGGACGTCCATCGTCTTGCTGATGGCGATCTCGATGCTGCCCATCCGCAGGCGGTTGCGGGTGACGAGGTAGCAGATGACCTCGGTATCGGAGGAACCATGGAAGATGGCACCCTCGTTTTCCAGCTGGCGGCGCAGCTCCAGAGCGTTGGTCAGATTGCCGTTGTGGCAGAGGGCCATGGTACCCCGGCCATGGCGGACGATCATGGGCTGGGCGTTGGCCCGGACGCGGCTGCCGGAGGTGGCGTAGCGGACATGGCCGGTGGCCATATGGGCCGTGGGCTTTGCCAGCGAGGCCAGCACCGCCGGGGTGAACACCTCATTGACAAGGCCGAGGTCCCGGTGGCCGTTGATGACGCCGTCGTCGTTCACGGCGATGCCGCAGCTCTCCTGTCCGCGATGCTGCAGCGCGTACAGGGCCGAGTAGGCGGCAGCGGCCACATCCTCGGTGCCGGCACGGTCATAGATGCCGAAAACGCCGCACTCTTCGTGAAGCGGGTATGCAAAATCAGACATTACAGTTCCTCGATCTCTTTCTGCAGTTTTTCTTCCTTGGCGGCGATCTGCCGGGCCATGGCGACGCGCTCAGCATCCAGCTTCGCAGCCAGTGCCTCATCGCCGAGGGCCAGGATCTCAGCAGCCAGCCAGGCGGCGTTCTTCGCGCCGTTCAGGGCCACCGTGGCCACCGGGATGCCGCTGGGCATCTGGACGGTGGCCAGCAGAGCGTCCAGGCCGTCCATCGCGCCGCCCTTCATCGGGATGCCGATGACCGGCAGGGTGGTGTTTGCGGCAAAAGCACCGGCCAGATGGGCCGCCATGCCTGCTGCGCAGAGGATGACGCCGAAGCCGTTGGCCCTGGCATTCTTTGCAAACTCCGCTGCCTCAGCAGGGGTGCGGTGGGCCGACAGGATATGTGCCTCAAAGGGGATGTCCAGCGCCTTGATCTGAGCGCAGGCACCTTTCACCACCGGCCAGTCGCTGTCCGAACCCATAATGACTGCCACTTTACGAATCATCTGTATCCAACCTCTCTTTCTCTATCTCCCGCGACGAAAAACAAAAAAGGCTGTGATGCACTTACACCACGGCCTTTTATTTCATTCTGGACAGACTGGACCCGCAGCAGGTTACACGGAGCCCCTGATGCATTCCCGTACCGGGACGGCACATGGTACCCAGCAGCTCATTTCGCATTCTGCTCATCCTCCGCAAACCTCGTTGTCCACGCTGTTCTTCTCCGGCTGAAAAAGAGTTCATGCGCTCTTCCGTCCGCCGTCTGACTACAGTATACGGCAAAAAAACGCCTTTGCAAAGAGCGTTCGGGCAAATTTTCCCTTGTGTTCCCTGCTGTCAAAAAACTTTCAAAAATTTTGTGCAGTTTCGACACTGTTTTTCTTTTTAAGTACGACTTATCAGAAAATCTTTTTATAATAAATATCCTCTTAAAGGCTCTCCCCTTGGGAGAGCTGGCGCGAAGCGCCTGAGAGGGCAGGGATGCGAAAGACAAAGCCTCTGCACAGCGCTAATATCTCTCTGACCAAACGTCTGCTTATCGCTGCGCGGTAGGTTTATCGTACCAGACTTTCAGAAGATGATCTTTGCCGTAGTTGCCCGTGCGGCCTTGATGAGGTCAGCCGGCACACAGCAGACCTGCGTACCGATGCGCCCGCCGGAAACGTAGACCTTCGGCTGGCTCAGTACGCTCTCATCGAAGACGGTGGTGTACTGCTTTTTCATGCCCACCGGGCTGCAGCCGCCCCGGACATAGCCGGTGACTTTGTTGATGTCGGCGACGTGTATCATCGCCACGCTCTTTTCGCCCACGCTGCGGGCGGCGGCTTTCAGATCCAGCTCTGCCGCCACCGGGATGACGAAGACGAAGTAGTTCTTGCTGTTTCCCTGCGTCACCAGCGTCTTGTAGACGCAGGCAGGGTCTTCGCCGATGCTGGCGGCGACAGTCACGCCGTCCACGGCCACACCCTCTTCGTGGGGATATTCATGCGCGGTGTAGGCCACTTTGGCCCGCTCCAGAATGCGCATGGCGTTGGTTTTTGCTTCTTTGCCCATATGTAAGACCTTCTTACTTCGTTATTGTGTTATTGTGTGTTTTGCCGCTTTCTCAAAGGCTCTCCCTTTGGGGGAGCTGTCTGCGAAGCAGACTGAGAGGGCTACTTTATTCTACCACTTTCTCTCCCAAAATTCAAAAAATTTCGGAAAGGCTATTGACTTCATGAAACTGAAGTGCTATGCTATGTCCATGCTCAATCACTTCACGATACTGAAGTTTGCAATACGGAAACATCAACGGCAAGGCGGCCTCATCTCCCCTGCCGTACCAGAACAGGAAAAGGAGAACCCGCCATGATCATCGTACTCAAACAGGACGCCCCCAAAGAGAAAGTCCATGAATTCTGCACCGAGCTGGAAGGCATGGGCCTGCAGATCAACGACTCCAAAGGCAGCGACACCCACATCCTCGGCCTCATCGGCGACACCAAGGCCATCGCGGAGAGCTGGGTGCTGGCAAACCCCGTGGTCGAGACCTGCCGCCGCGTGTCGGAGCCTTACAAGAAGGCCAACCGCAAGTTCCACCCGGATGACAGCGTCATCGACGTGGAAGGCGTGAAGATCGGCGGCGGCAGCTTCGCCGTCATCGCCGGCCCCTGCAGCATCGAGAGCGAGGAGCAGATCACCTACTGCGCCCAGCGCGTCAAGGCAGCCGGTGCTTCCCTGCTGCGCGGCGGTGCGTTCAAGCCCCGCACTTCCCCCTACTCCTTCCAGGGGATGCGCAGCGAGGGTCTCGACCTGCTCAAGCTGGCCCGCCGTGCCACCGGCTCTCCCATCGTCACCGAGATCATGAACACCGAGCATCTGCCCCTCTTCGAGAACGTTGACCTCATCCAGGTGGGCGCCCGCAATATGCAGAACTTCGAATTGCTCAAGGCTGTAGGCCGTCAGAAAAAACCTGTCCTGCTCAAGCGCGGTCTCGCCAACACCCTCGAGGAGTTCGTCATGAGCGCCGAGTACATCATGGCCGAGGGCAACGAGAACGTCATTCTCTGCGAGCGCGGCATCCGCACCTTTGAGACCAGTATGCGCAACACCCTCGACCTCGCCGGCGTGGTCATGCTTCATAAGATGACCCACCTGCCCGTCATCGTAGACCCCAGCCACGCCTGCGGCCACGCATGGATGGTGCCTCAGCTGGCCAAGGCCGCTGTCGCCGCCGGTGCCGACGGCCTGATGATCGAAGTCCACAACGACCCCGCCAAGGCCAAGTGCGACGGTGCCCAGAGCCTGACCCCCGACCAGTTCGATGAGCTGATGGGCTTCATCCGTAAGGAAGTGGAGTTCTTCGGCAAGAAGATGAACTAAGTTACGCTTTCAGCGTTGACAATTCACGCTGAAACGATTATACTACAAATAAAGAAGGCACTGTCCAGCAAATGGTCAGCGCTCTTCCGGCATTAGGTTAAAAGAATGACCGCTTGCTTTCGGAGGCAGAGGCGGTCATTTCTTTTTGTTGTTAAAAATGGTCCAGCTGATCTCAAAGGTAATGTAGATTGCCCCGCCGAGAAGCGTAAGCAACAATACGACCTGTTCAAACGTCATGGAACATCCCCCCTTTCGCTCTCGCGTCAGGGGAAGCAAAAAGATTTTCGTCTCCACTGGCGCTTCGCCGGAGGAGCGTGACCACCTGCATTTGCAGACAGTGCCTGCCGCCTTTTCTGACGGCAGTTTCAGAATATCACAACTTTTGACAAAATACAATAGTGTCTTTCTTGTTCGACTGCTGCCCGCTTTGCAAAAAGGGTCGGCAGTCGTTTTCTTTTCCTGTTATCTGTGCTATACTATAGTGTATTTACAAAAAACTTCACTCTGAAAGAAAGAGGTTCACACTATGAAAGCACATATCGCACGCAACCAGAACGCCGGCGTTCCGCTGGCGCTGGGCTGGAATCTGTCCGCCGCCGACCGGGGCATCCTCGAGGGGATGGCTCCCGCCTTCGGCATGAAGCTGCTGCCCGTCTTCCCTGCCGACGCGGGCAAGACCGTCGCCCAGCTGCTGGGCGAGGTAGAGACGAAAGTCTCCCGCACCCTCGTGCTGGAACCGGGCGCTTACCCTCCCGCACTGGTGCTGGCAAACTTCAAGGAAAAGGATCTCGACACCCTGCTGGACCTCATGAAGCAGGCACAGGTGAACATCCCCCTCAAGGCCGTGGTCACCCCGTCCAACAAGAACTGGGTCTTCGGCGACCTGCTGGCCCACCTGTCGGAAGAGCATGCCACCTTCACCGCTGCGGCAAAGGAGCAGGCATGAGCATCAAGCGTTTCGTTTCCGCTCTGCTGACCGGGGCGCTCTGTCTCGGCGTCCTCACCGCCTGCGGCTCGGCCCAGAAACCCGCCTCTTCGGGCGTGAGCGCCGACGCCCAGCGGTACAGCACCATCTTCTACGATGCCTTCGACACTGTCACGCAGGTCATCGCCTACTGCGACAGCGAGGAGGAGTTCTCCCGCCAGATGGACGCCCTCCACGCCGACTTGCTGGAATACCACCGCCTCTACGACATCTACAACGACTACGACGGCGTGGTGAATGTCAAGACCATCAACGACAACGCCGGCGTCGCCCCCGTTCAGGTGGATGATAAGATCCTCGGGATGCTGGAACTGGCCCGGCAGATGTACGACACCACCAACGGCAAGCTGAACATCGCCATGGGCAGCGTCCTCCGCATCTGGCACGACTACCGCGAGGCCGCCGAAGCCAACACGAACGAGGCGGACAACAAGCTGCCCGAACAGGAGGCGCTGGATGCCGCCGCCCGGCACTGCGACATCTCCAACCTCGTCATCGACGAAAACGCCAGGACCGTCTATCTCTCCGACCCGGAGATGTCCCTCGACGTGGGCAGCGTGGGCAAGGGCTACGCCGTGGAGATGGTGGCACAGGCCGCTGAGGCCCGGGGCCTGAAAAGCGCCCTCATCAGCGTGGGCGGCAACCTCCGCGCCATCGGCACGAAGCCCGACGGCTCCCAGTGGTCGGGCGGCGTGGAGAACCCGTGGAACGCCTCGGACGTCTACACCGCCAGCTCTTCCTACGTCTCCGGTGTCAACATGAGCGACATGGCTCTCGTCACCAGCGGCAACTACCAGCGCTATTACGTCGTGGACGGCGTGCGCTACCATCACCTCATCGACCCGGATACCCTCTGGCCCGCCCGCTACTTTGACAGCGTGAGCGTCCTCTCCCCCGACTCCGGCGCAGCCGACTGCCTCACCACCGGCCTGTTCTGTATGTCCCTTGAGGATGGCCAGAAGCTCATCGAGTCCCTCGACGGCGTGGAAGCCCTCTGGTGTACCCCGGACGGCGAAGTCATCCAGTCCAGCGGATGGGCCGACCACGAGAAAAAGTAACAGAAAGCGAAAGTCCCCCCTTCGTCACGGTTCTTGCTCCAATGACGAAGAGGGGACTTTTATATACTATATATCAAGAATATTTCCGCGCGTTCACTCTTCCATGCAGGCATACCTTGCCATCAGGACAGCCCCGCCGGTCACGAGTGCAGTGACAAGCTCCACCACCCAGACAGATGCCACTGCACTGAGCAGAACGGACAGCGAGTCGATGACAAAGTGGAACAGGTAGGCCCGCACCAGCTCCATGGGGGCCTTTTTGCGGATGGACTGGAACACCAGAATCGACAGGCTCAGATGGAGCACCACCGCAATGATCCGCTCTACGCCGCCTGCAAAAAACGTCAAGCTCGGTGTCGTCCACAGCGCCGAAAGAGCCGCTGCCGTGTCTGCCGCCTTCTCTGCGTCAAGAGTCGCCAGCTGTGCAGACATGGTGCCGGAATTTATCATCACGGCACTTGCGATGTTGTTGATGGATGCCACGCCGCACAGAAGCATTGCCTCCACGCCGCCGTGTCCGGCACCATACATAAAGGCATTCGGAAAATCCATCGGCTTCACCAGAAACCTCATGGCGATGTAACGACCGGTCTCTTCAAAAAGAGCTGCCATCAGGCCGCCATAGACTGCGTATAGGATCACGCTTCCGGTCAGCGCTTCTCCGGCCAGCTGGAACACGATCCGGTGGACAGCGGCCTCCAGCATCAGCACCATCACGAAGAAAACGCCGCACCCGATAAAGAACGGTGCAGCCTTCGCACCCAGCTTCTTCTTTGCGTAAACAAAGAGGCCTATGGGAAGTGCGAAGGAGACGACAAGGGAAAACACCATGCCTGCAATGCTTGCCCCGGGTACCATACCTACTGTCATAGTCATCCTCCCTGCCGATATGCCATCGGCGTTTTTGCAAGGCCTGCCCCCGGAGGGGAGCAGGGTCATTCAATATCCAGCTCCGGCGGCAGGTCGATCTGATCGGAGACGTACCGGCCGTTCTTTTTGCGCTGACGCACACACTCGGTGAGGAGATACTCGATCTGCCCGTTCACCGAGCGGAAATCGTCCTCGGCCCATGCGGCAAGGGCCTCGTAGAGCTTTGCGTTCAGGCGTAGGGGGATCTGCTTTTTGGGCTCTGCCATCAGTACAGGCTGCCGCTGTTCACGATAGGCTGTGCGTCCCGGTTGCCGCAGAGCACCACCAGCAGGTTGGAGACCATGGCCGCTTTCCGTTCGTCATCCAACTCCACCACTTTGTTTTCGCTCAGCCGGTCCAGTGCCATCTCCACCATGCCCACGGCGCCGTCCACGATCATCTTGCGGGCGTCGATGATGGCGCTGGCCTGCTGGCGCTGGAGCATCACTGCGGCGATCTCCGGCGCATAGGCCAGATAGGTGATGCGGGCTTCCACGATCTCAATGCCTGCATCGGCCACCTTGGACTGGATCTCGTCCTGGATGCGCTTGGCCACGATCTCGGAGGAGCCCCGCAGGCTGCCCTCGTCGGCCACACCGTCGCCGGTGGTGTCCACGTTGGGGGCTACGTCATAGGGGTAGATGCGCACCACGTTCCGCAGGGCGCTGTCACACTGGAGGGAGAGGTACTCCTTGTAGTTGTCCACGTTGAAGACGGCCTTGGCGGTGTCGGTGACCCGCCAGATGACGGCGATGCCGATCTCCACCGGGTTGCCCAGACAGTCGTTGATCTTCTGGCGGGAGTTGTTGAGGGTCATCATTTTAAGAGAAATTTTCTTGCCCATGCCGTCGCTCTGGGAGACGGCATGGGTGCCGCCGTCCACGTCGCCGCTCTGGCTCAGTTTGGTGCCTGCCGCCGGGTTGACGGCGGTGCAGAAGGGGCAGACCCAGTAGAAGCCCGGCTCCCGCAGGGTGCCTGCATAGTGGCCGAAGAGGGTGAGCACCAGCGCTTCCTGCGGCTTGAGCACCTTGAAGCCCGGGAGGGCGATAATGCCCGCAATGTAGCCGAGGATGGCGACGACGAGCAGGAAGCCGCCGAGGGCGTTTTCCCCGCGTTCCAGATGACCGATGGCGTACACGAAGAGCGCTGCGCCCGACGCAAAAACGATGAAGCAGAGCGGCAGCATCGAGAAGCCGCTTTTTTTGGCGGTGAGAGCTTTTTCTTCCATGAAGTTCCCTCCTTTGATGGGTGTGGAAGTGATTGATTTGATATTAAAATCATATCACTTTGTGATTCCGCTGTCAAGAGCGGGACGCAAAAAAAGAGCCCGCCCCGCCGCAGGTGCGGCAAGGGCAGGCCCTTTTTTTATGGAGAAAAATGGAGAAATATCGTTCAGACAGGAAGTTTTAGCGCTTATACTTCGCAGCGGTCTGCAGACGCTGCATGGCGCGGTCCAGAGCGATCTTGGTCTGGTAATACTCGTGCATGCTCTGCTTATGCTGTAGGCGCTCTTCGGCGCGGATGCGGGCAGCCTCGGCACGGTTCTTGTCGATGTCCTCGGGGCGCTCGGCGCTGTCCACCAGCAGAAGCACGAAGGTGGGCGTCACCTCAGCGATGCCGTCGCCGACCAGAATCTCGCGGGTCTCGCCGTCCACGGTGAACTTGAGCATCCCCATGTGGATAGCCACCAGCACCGGGCTGTGGCCGGCCTGAACACCGTAGACGCCGTCCTTCACGGGCAGCACCATGCTCTCGCAGCTGCCCTGATAGAACTCACCGCTGGAAGCCGTGATGTTGAGGATGAAGCTGTTCATCAGGCCTCACCGCCTTTTTCCTCCGCCAGCTTGTCCGCTGCCTTCTTGCGGGCGTCGTCGAGGGTGCCTACGTTGAAGAAGGCCCACTCGGGCAGGTCGTCGCACTTGCCGTCCACGATGGCGGCAAAGCCCTTGACCGTCTCGGCCAGCGGCACATATTTGCCGGGCAGGCCGGTGAAGTTCTCAGCCACCGAGAAGGGCTGGGACAGGAACTTCTGCAGTTTACGCGCACGGGTGACGGTGAGCTTGTCTTCCTCGCCCAGCTCGTCCATGCCCAGAATGGCGATGATGTCCTGCAGTTCCTGATAGCGCTGCAGCGTTGCCTGCACCTTGCGGGCCACGCGGTAGTGCTCCTCGCCCACGATGTCGGCTTCCAGAATGCGGGAGGTGGAAGCCAGCGGGTCCACAGCGGGATAGATGCCCTGCTCGACGATTTTACGGCTCAGGACGGTGGTTGCGTCCAGATGTGCAAATGTGGTAGCGGGGGCGGGGTCGGTCAGGTCATCGGCGGGGACGTAGACGGCCTGCACCGAGGTGATGGAGCCGTCGCGGGTGGAGGTGATACGCTCCTGCAGAGCGCCCAGCTCGTTGGCCAGCGTGGGCTGATAGCCGACAGCCGAGGGCATACGGCCCATCAGAGCGGAGACCTCAGAGCCGGCCTGCACGAAACGGAAGATGTTGTCGATGAAAAGCAGCACGTCCTTGTGGGTCTCCTCGCGGAAATACTCGGCCATGGTCAGGCCGGTCTCCGCCACCCGCATACGGGCTCCTGGGGGCTCGTTCATCTGACCGAAGACCAGCGCGGTCTTGTTCAGGACGCCGGAGGCGTTCATCTCGCCCCAGAGATCGCAGCCCTCACGGGAGCGCTCGCCGACACCGGTGAAGATGGAGTAGCCGCCGTGCTCGGTGGCCACGTTGTGGATCAGTTCCTGGATCAGGACGGTCTTGCCGACGCCTGCGCCGCCGAACAGACCGATCTTGCCGCCCTTGGCGTAGGGGGCCAGCAGGTCGATGACCTTGATGCCCGTTTCCAAAATCTCAGTAGCGGGCTTCTGCTCTGCAAAGCTGGGGGCCTTGCGGTGGATGGGCCAATGCGGCACATCGTCCACAGAGCCCTTGCCGTCGATGGGGCGGCCCAGCGGGTCGAACATACGGCCCAGCGTGGCCTCGCCCACCGGGGCAGTCAGGCCGTGGCCGGTGGCGGTGACTTCCATACCCTTGCCCAGACCTTCGCTGGCCGAGAGCATGATGCAGCGCACCGTCGATTCGTTGACGTGCTGCGCCACCTCCATCGTGCGCTCGGTGCCTTCTGCGGTCACGGTCAGCGCTTCCTGCAGGGCAGGCAGTCGGCCTGCGGTGAACTGCACGTCCACCACAGGGCCGGCCACGCGAATAATTTTTCCCTGTATCATAGATTTGCCTCGTATATTTAGATGTGTCAACCTCTCCGTCACGACTGGCGTCGTGCCACCTCCCCTGGCGAGGGGAGGCTATGCGGAAAAGTTATTCTTGTGATTTCACCGCAGACGCGCCGCCGATGATCTCGGTGATCTCCTGAGTGATGGAGCCCTGGCGGGTGCGGTTATATTCCAGCTGCAAGTCGCGTATCATATCGTTGGCGCTCTTGGTGGCCGAATCCATGGCGGTCATGCGGGCGCTCTGCTCAGCGCAGAAGCTCTCGGTCATGGCACCGAAGATCATGCCGTGCATATAGATAGGAGCGGTCTGCTCGAACACCGTCCATGCGTCCGGCACCAGCTCGACTTCGCCGCGGGGGTCGCCCAGACCCTTGGGGGCGGGCTGCAGATGCTCGCGGTCCAGCGGCAGCAGACGCACCATGACCGGCTCACTGGTGAGCGCGTTCTGGATCTTGGTGTAGATAAGATAGATCTCATCCAGTTTGCCCGACTTGAAGTCGTCGATGGCGTCCACCGTGATGTCACGGGCGCGCTGCAGCGACGGGGCAGTCGCGCCGTACTGGAACTCCCGCACCAGGCGGGGGTCTTTGCGGAGGGCGCGGTAGCCCACCTGACCGATGACATAGAAACGGTCGTTCCTGTCAGCCTTTTCCAGCAGGAGTTTCAGCACGTTCTGGTTGAAAGAGCCTGCCATGCCCTTGTCTGCCGTCAGCACCAGATAGGCGCGGCGGGGATCGCCGTCCTCTCTCTGCCGCTCGTGGAAGAACGGATGCACCGGCTCGTCAGGCAGATGGGGGACGACACGGGAGATGGTGTCTCTCATGCGGGTGAAGTAGGGCAGGACGTTCTGGTAGTTCTTGCGTGCCTTGCGCAGCTTGGAGGAAGAGATCAGATACATCGCGTTCGTGATCTTGCGGGTATCCTGAATGCTCTCGATGCGCTCTTTCAGCAGCTTACTGGACGCCATGACTCTCGCCTCCCTCGTAGGCCTTCCATGCGTTCAGGATGGTGTCGGTCTGCTCGGGAGTGAGCTTGCCGGTGGCCGTGATGGCATCCATCGTGCCGGACACATCTGCATGGAACTGGCGAACAAAGGCAGCGGTGCGCGCCCGCTGCTCAGCGAGAGGCACTTCGTCCAGCATCCCATGGGAAGCCAGCACAAGGATGACCACCTGCTCGGCGTCGGTCTTGGGCTGATAGAGCGGCTGCTTGAGCATCTCGGTCAGAGCCTTGCCGTGCTCGAGCTGATGGCGGGTCTCGGCGTCCAGATCGGAGCTGAACTGTGCGAAGGACTCCATGTCCTTGTACTGGGCCAGCTCGATACGCAGGTTGGCGTTGGCCTTCTTCATGGCCTTGGTCTGGGCTGCGCCGCCGACACGGGAGACGGAAAGGCCCACGTTGACAGCCGGGCGGTTGCCGGCGTTGAACAGAGCGCTCTCGAGGAAGATCTGACCGTCGGTGATGGAGATGACGTTGGTGGGGATGTAAGCGGACACGTCGCCTGCCTGGGTCTCAACGATGGGCAGCGCGGTGATGGAGCCGCCGCCCAGTGCGTCGCTCATGCGGCAGGAGCGCTCCAGCAGACGGGAGTGCAGATAGAAAACGTCGCCGGGGTAAGCCTCACGGCCCGGAGAGCGGCGGAGCAGCAGGGAGATGGCACGGTAGGCCACCGCGTGCTTGGAGAGGTCATCGTAGACGATGAGGACGCTCTTGCCCTGCGCCATGAAATACTCGGCCAGAGCCGTACCGGCGTAGGGTGCGATGTACTGCAGCGGGGCGCTGTCGGAAGCGGTAGCCGCCACGATGGTGGTGTAGCTCATCGCGCCGTGCTTCTTCAGGTCTTCGGCCACGCGGGCGATGGAAGAAGCCTTCTGGCCGATGGCGACGTAGATGCAGAGCACACCGGTGTCCTTCTGGTTCAGGATGGCATCGGTGGCGATCGAGGTCTTGCCGGTCTGGCGGTCGCCGATGATCAGCTCACGCTGACCGCGGCCAATGGGGAACATGGAGTCGATGGCGAGGATGCCGGTGTGGAGCGGCGTATTCACGCTCTGGCGCTCGAGGATGCCGGGGGCCTGCTTCTCGATGGGGTTGTAGCCCACAGCCTCGATGGGGCCTTTGCCGTCGATGGGCTCGCCCAGCGGGTCGATGACCCGGCCAAGGAAGCCGTCGCCCACCGGGATGCCGGCGCGCTTGCCGCTGCGGGTGACCATGGTGCCGACGCCGACGGTCTCAGCGCCGTCGAAGAGCATGATGCCCAGACGGCCCGGCTCGACGCTCTCCACCATGCCCTTGGCGCCATTCTCGAAGGTGACGATCTCGCCGTAGACGGCGCGGTCCATGCCTTCCACTTCCACGATGCCGTCGGCGGAGGAGATGACCACGCCGCCCTCTTCGCTGGTGGCGGCGGGCTTGTAGTCCTCGATGCGGGTCTTGAGGGTGGCCAGAGAGGGCTTGTCGGCCATCATCTGGTCGATGGCGTGGCGGCCGGAGTTATCGAAGACGCGGTCGCCGATCTGCAGCACATAGCCGGAGAGGAGGCTGTCGTCCACCGTGACGTTCAGGATGACCTCGGTGGCGTCGTACAGCTTCGCGACCTCTTTCTTGATGCGCTCCAGGTCCTCCTCGCGGGGGGTGCGGGCGGCACGGAGGTCAGCTTTGACGATGCGGTTGGCCGAGAAGAACTCGGTGCTGAATTCACTTGCCATTTTCAGCCCCCGCTTTCTCCAACAGGTCGTCCAGCAGGCGGGCGTCGTCCTGCTCGTTCAGGCTGCGGGCCAGCAGCTTCTCGCACATGGCGCGGGCCAGTGCAGTGGTCTGGGCGTCAGCCTGACGCAGCTTGTGCTGGCGCTCGGCCTCGGCGGCAGCTTTGCCCTCGGCCAGGATGGCGTCGGCCTGCTTCTGGGCGTCAGCCAGCAGCTGCTGCTTGTCCTTTTCGGCCTGCTGCTCGTAGGCAGTGCGGCGGGCAACAGCCTCGGCGTCCACATTGCGCAGCTTTGCCTGCGCGTCGTTCAGGGCCGCAGCGGCCTCCTGCTTGGAGGTCTCGGCGGCGTTCAGTGCGTCATCCACCTGCTTCTGGCGCTGTGCGATGATGTTCATGACAGGCTTGTACAGGAACTTGCGCAGCAGCAAAAACAGAACCAGAATGTTGACGACTGTATACAGAAGGTTCAGATTCAGAGTCAGCATTCGTCATGCCTCCGTTATCAACCCAGGAACAGGATGATGAGCAGAGCAACGACGAAGCCGAAAATTGCAGTACCTTCGGCCAGAGCTGCACCCAGCAGCAGGTTGGTCTAGATCTTACCGGAAGCTTCCGGCTGGCGGCTGATTGCCTCCGTTGCCTTGCCGGTGGCAATGCCGATGCCGATGCCGCCGCCGATACCAGTCAGCGCTGCGATACCAGCGCCCAGAGCTACGAGTCCGTTCATAATTATTTCTCCTTTATAAATCAATATTCTTCTTGAGGCTCCCCCTCTGGGGGAGCTGGCGCGAATGCGCCTGAGAGGGCAAGCCGCCTTTCTCAGAGCTTCCATACAGCGATAAGAACATTCTTCGTCAGAGCGAGGTCATCGCTGTGTTTTCTGCTTTTTGTCAGCATCCTTGCCCTCTCCGTCATCTTCGATGACACCTCTCCCAAGGGGAGAGGCTTTTGAGAGGTTTACTCTTCTCCACCAATGCTCTCTTTCATGAACAGCGAGGTGAGGAAGACAAAGACATAGGTCTGGATGAGACCATCGAACAAATCAAAGTACAGGCTGAAGATGGCCGGCACGAACACCGGGACCACCAGCTTGATGAGCTCCATGATGACGAAAGCGCCCAGCACGTTGCCGAACAGTCGCATACACAGGCTGGTGGGGCGGATGGCGATCTCGAGGATGTTCATGGGGGTCATGATGGGGGTAGGAGCGGCGAGGCTCTTGAGGAAGCCCTTGCCGCCCCGGGCATGGATGCCGGAATACTCGATGAGGCAGATACTCATGAGCGCCAGCGCAGCGGTGACATTCAGATCCTTCGTGGGGGGCTTGATGCCGAACACGCCGATGAGGTTCGCACAGGCGATGTAGAGAGCCACCGTCATGAGGTAAGGCACATACCGTCTGCCCTGCTCGCCCAGCAGGCCCGTGAAGAAGTTGTCGATGGTGGTGACGACCAGCTCAAGGATGGCCTGCCGCCTGGAGATGTGGTCCACCTTGAGGTTCCGGGTGAGCAGGATGGAGACGATGACCAGAAACAGCATGATGCCCCAGCTGACCACCACGGATTCCGGTACCTGCAGGCCACCGAGGGAGATCATCTCCACATTCAGCTCCTCTTTCAGGGCCGCAGTCAATGCGTTCATCTCTTTGCCTCCTTTCTGAGCAGAGTCTTATCCTGAAGCGTAAAGGTATCGTTCGTTTTCACTCTATCTCCTTTCGTTTCTTTTATTAAAGCAGCTGTGCTAAAAATCAAAGAAGGTGCGTTTGTTTTTATGGAAACGCACCCTCTTTCCGCGCTCAGCGCAGCCCTTTTGCGTCTGGTATCATAGCACGATTGGTGCCGTTTGATAAGACCTTTGGTCGATATTCTACTTTTTGTTATATCTTATTTCACACCTCGGCCGGGGGAGTTGTGCATCTTGCTTAATAATGCGCAGTCAAACTGTCCATTTTGACCAAATTCTTCGTCATTCCTTAGTGGTTCGTTTCATTTTTGAGGTAAAACGAAACCCTTCCGGCAGAATTATACACTCCATGTATATCGGGTATATAAAATTCATATAGCTGTCAAGTGTGCGATCCATGAAATTTTCTTAATTAGAAGCTTATTTTTATTAAGTAATATTACCTGTTTATAATATAGGATATAGGCTCACCGGGCGTTCTGCTCACCGCGGCGGAAGATAGCACGGAAGAAGTCTGGCAGTTCCTGTGCAGAGGTTTCCCACAAAAGGCCCTGCGGGCCGTCCAGACTGCGCAGGGAGGCTGCTTCAGTCGTGCGTTTGTATGAACAATATAATTTTTTAGTTGTTTCTTGAAAAATTATGTCCAATTTATTGTGCATTCTGCGAATAGACAAACCGCGCCCGCGCGTGTATAATAAAGCCAGAAACCAGAGAAGTACAGCAGAAGCTCAAATGAGAGCTAACCCCGCTGACTTTAAGCAGAAAGGAGCGAAGACCGATGGTCGATATGGAACCCGCACAGTACGCACAGACTGTCGGGGTTCGCTGAGAAGCAAAACAGAGGCTCACCACAAACGGGATGCTTCCCCCGTATAAAAACACAACAACAAGAGCCGTTCTTGAGCATCAATAAAGCGAATAACAGAACAGTCTGTGAAATAAAACCCCTCGCGTTCAAATAGATCCGCCGAAGGTGATCCCAATGAAGAAAGCTTTTGCACGGAACGTCTTATTTGAATAACTCCAAAGGAGAAACTCCGATGTACTAAGTAATGACACTCCCTTCGCAAATCTAACTCGAAAGAATGTGGTAATATGAAATTCATCTCTGTGATTCGTATCCCGCACTCCAACAGTTAAGAAAAGGGTCATTCCAATGTACTAAGAAATTCATTCCCCTGCTGATCGTTCTTCACCGTTTCAAAGGAGAATCTTCTATGAAACGTCCGGTACAGACCGAAAAATGAAGAAATCGAGGTCAAGAGGCTATGACTCCGAAGAAGTAAGCATCCTGCCGACTGAGGGCTTGCAACCGCCTCGAGTCGGCAGGTTTTTTTGTCTGATGTTTTCCAATGAAGCCTGCATCCTCCCGTTTTCCTGCCGGGAGGATGTGGGTTTTGTTTTGTCCCGGATATTTTGCGGCGGCAGGCGCAGGGCCTGTAGACTTTCGAATCTATTTCGTGTATACTTTTGCTCAGAAAGCAGCACTTACAAGGAGGCAGACCACTATGGCAAGCAATTTCGAGTTCTACTCCCCCACCCGGGTCATCTTCGGCAAAGGCACCGAACAGCGCGTGGGCGCGCTGGTGCGCGAATACGGCGGCACCCGTGTCCTCATCATCTACGGCGGCAAGAGCGCCGTCCGCTCCGGTGTGCTGGACCGGGCCGAAAAATCGCTGGCTGAGGCTGGCATTTCCAGCTGGACGCTGGGCGGCGTCGTGCCGAACCCCCACCTCGACAAGGTCTACGAGGGCATCCGCATCGGCAAAGAGAACAGCATCGACTTCCTGCTGGCCGTGGGCGGCGGCAGCGTCATCGACACGGCCAAGGCCATCGCCTACGGCCTGGCCGAGCCGGAAAAGGACGTCTGGGAGCTGTACGAACACACCCGCACGGCCAGCAAGTGCCTGCCGGTGGCCAGCATCCTGACCATCGCGGCGGCGGGCAGCGAAACATCCAACAGCAGCGTCATCACCCGGGTGGACACCCACCAGAAGCGGGCCTACAACGACGACATCAGCCGTCCGAAGTTCGCCATCATGGACCCTGAGCTCACCAAGACCCTGCCCGACTATCAGACCGAGTCCGGCTGCGCCGACATCATGATGCACACCATGGAGCGCTATTTCACCAATGGCGGCAATATGGAGTTGACCGACGCGCTGGCCGAGGGCCTGCTGCGCACCGTGATGAAGAACGCGGTCATCCTCCACACCGACCCGGCCAACTACGAGGCCCGGGCCGAGGTGATGTGGGCGGGCAGTCTGTCCCACAACGGCCTGACCGGTTGCGGCATCGCCAGCGGCGACTTTATGTCCCACAAACTCGAGCACGAGATGGGCGGTATGTTCGACGTGACCCACGGCGCGGGCCTCGCCGCCCTCTGGCCCAGCTGGGCGCGGTACGTCTACAAGGACTGCCTGCCCCGCTTCGTCCGCTTTGCCCGGAACGTCATGGGCGTGACCACCGACGGCACCGACGAGGAGATCGCCCTGAAAGGCATCGACGCCATGGTGGACTTCTACCACAGCATCGGGATGCCCGCCAGCTTCCACGAGCTGGGCATCGACCCCACCGACGCGCAGATCGACGAGATGGCTCGCCGCTGCCTCGAGGCTTGCGGCTCCGCCCTCGGCTCGGCCAAAAAACTCAGCCTCGACGACATGATCGCCATCTACCACGCCGCCAACCACTAAGAAACTTTTCCTCATCTCCGCCCGGCACAGAGTATTTTGCTTACTCTGTGCCGGGCATTTCGTTGTCTCTTGTGTGCTTCATCTCACTTTTTTTGGCAAAGAAGTGGAAAAGAGATGAGAAAAATACGAGCATTTGCCTGAACTCTCTTTCATTTTTGTATCCCAGCCAGTATAAGGACTACCAGTCCGACCCCGCTGAACTCGAAGTATAAACGAAGCGCACCCCTTCTCCGTACAGAAGCAGAAGGGGTGCGCTTTTCTATGTTCGCCGAAAGTTTTCAACAACACAAAACTTCATCCTCTCATCACAAATTTCCATCATCTTTTTTTGGGGGGCTGTCTGCGAAGCAGACAGAGCGGGCGATCCATTCTTATAAAGAATAGATGTCTATAAATTTTCTATATTTTACAAAGGTTTCGTTTTGTGGTTTGATGGAGCCAGAACGAACGGAATCCCAAAAACCTCTGAACGAAAGGACGAAGATATATGCGTAAATTTCCTTGTGTATTCATGCGCGGCGGCACGTCGAAGGGCTGCATGTTCCTGGAAAGCGACCTGCCCTCCCGCGACCAGTGGGACGACATTTTTGTGCAGGCCATGGGCAGCCCCGACCCCAAGCAGATCGACGGTATGGGCGGCTGCGTGTCCAGCAACAACAAGATCGTTGTCGTCCGCAAGAGCGACCGCCCCGGCATCGACGTCGATTACATCGTGGGCCAGTCCATCGTGGGCCAGTCCAAGATCGACTACAAGAGCAACTGCGGCAACATGACCGCCGCCACCGCTCCCTACGCCGTGGAGATGGGCCTCGTGGAGGACCTGACCGAGCCCACCACTGTGGTGCATATGTTCAACCTGAACACCAACAAGACCATCGACGTGGAAGTCCCCATCAAGGACGGCCAGTTCAACAACGAAGGCACCTGCTCCATCGCAGGCGTGGACGGCACCGCTGGCGAACTGAAGGTCAACTTCCTCGACCCGGCAGGCGCCAAGACCGGCAAGCTCTTCCCCACCGGCAACGCCAGGGAAATGCTGGATCTGGGCGAGCTTGGCACCATCGAGGCCACCATTCTGGACGTCTCCAACCCCATGGTCCTGGTCCGCGCTGCCGACCTCGGCATCACCGGCACCCAGCTGCCCGCTGAGGTGGACGCCGACAAGGCTCTGGCTGCAAAACTGGAGGCCATCCGCGGCGCTGCCTGCGTCAAGATGGGCTTCGCCAAAGACCTTGCCGACGCTACCGCCAACAGCCCCGCTGTGCCCAAAGTGGGCTTTGTGGCTGCACCCACGAGCTTCACCGACATCAGCGGCAAGACTGTCGATGTTTCCGAGATGGACATCTGCGCCCGTGTCATCAGCGTGTTCAAGTGTCACAAGGCCTGCCCGCTGACCAGCGCTTCTTCCATCAGCGTGGCCGCATTCGTACCTGGCACTCTGGTCCATGAGCTGGTCGCTCTCAAGCCCGGCCAGCAGACCGTCCGCATCGGCCATCCCTCCGGTGTCATGACCATGTACCCCTATCTGGATGACCCCACCAAGCCCCTGAACGACATCGTCGTCTCCGGCGTGGCTGTCCAGCGCACCGCACGCCGCATCATGGACGGCACCCTGTACATCCGCAAGTAAGCGGCCTGAAGTTACCACTCATCATCTCCTGCATCTTCTTCATTCTTTTTTCTTCTTGCGCAAAGCGGCTCGAAAATTTTTCCGGGCCGCTTTTGCTTTTGGGTATCCATCAACTTTTGGAATGATTCTCAATCGAAATCAAATATTTTACAGAATAACTTAACTGCGGTATCCTAATGCCAGAAGGAAGGCCGACCACCAGGAAAGGCCATGAAAATAAAAAAGAGAGTTCGAGAAAGGAAGCACACATTATGCTCAAACTGTATGACAACGGCATCTACCTCGTTCACGGCGAGACCATCTGCTCCTGCCCCGAAGAGGCAGCTCAGAAGTCCGGCATCACCACCACCAAAGAAGAGGCCACCAAGGGTACCATGGCCTACGGCATCCTGAAGGCTCACAACCAGAGCGACGACATGGACCAGCTTCGTCTGAAGTTCGACTCCATGACCAGCCACGACATCACTTATGTCGGCATCATCCAGACCGCCCGTGCTTCCGGCATGAAGCAGTTCCCCCTGCCCTACGTCCTGACCAACTGCCACAACAGCCTCTGCGCTGTCGGCGGCACCATCAATGAGGACGACCACAAGTTCGCTCTCTCCGCTGCCCACAAGTACGGCGGCATCTACGTCCCCACCAACATGGCCAACATCCACAGCTACAACCGCGAGACCATGGCAGGCGGCGGCAAGATGATCCTCGGCTCCGACTCCCACACTCGTTACGGCGCTCTGGGTACCATGGCTGTCGGCGAGGGCGGCGGCGAGCTGGCAAAGCAGCTGGTGGGCCGCACCTACGATTTTGCCCGTCCGCAGGTCATCGCCATCTATCTGACCGGCAAGCCCCGCGCAGGCATCGGCCCCCACGACGTGGCCCTGAGCATCTGCGGCGCTGTCTACAAGAACGGCTACGTCAAGAACAAGGTCATGGAATTCGTCGGCCCCGGCGTGGCAAATCTGCCCATCGAGTTCCGCAACGCCATCGACGTCATGACCACCGAGACCACCTGCTGGTCTTCCATCTGGGTGACCGACGAGCAGACCCAGCGCTACTTCATGGTCCATGGCCGTCCCGAGGCTTACAAGAAGCTGGCTCCTGCCGATGTGGCTTACTACGACGGCTGCGTCTACATCGACCTCGACACCGTCGAGTCCACCATCGCAATGCCCATGCACCCCTCCAACACCTACACCATCCACGAGCTGCAGGCCAACGCCGCCGACATCCTCCACGCTGTACAGGAAGAGGCCAACAAGCAGATCAAGGGCGCGAAGATGGACCTCGACAGCAAGTTCCACGACGGCGCTGTCTGGGTGGACCAGGGCGAGATCGCAGGCTGCGCAGGCGGTACGTTTGATAATATCTGCGCTGCTGCTGACATCCTGCGGGGTCAGAGCTGCGGCAACGGTGCCTTCACTCTGAGCATCTACCCCGGCTCCATGCCCGCACTGGCCGAGCTGTACAAGAATGGCCGTGCAAGCGACCTTGTCAACGCCGGTGCCATCATGCGTGAGTGCTTCTGCGGTCCCTGCTTCGGCGCAGGCGACTGCCCGGCAAACGGCGAGTTCTCCGTCCGCCACACCACCCGCAACTTCCCGAACCGCGAGGGCTCCAAGCCGGGCGAGGGTCAGATGTCCAGCGTGGCACTGATGGACGCACGCTCCATCGCCGCCACCGCAGCCAACGGCGGCAAACTGACCGCCGCCACCGACCTGGATGTGGAGTACACCAACCCCGAGTACCACTACAACGCTTCCCTGTACGAGAAGCGCGTCTACAACGGCTGGGGCAAGGCTGAGCCGGACGCAGAGCTGCGCTTCGGCCCCAACATCAAGGACTGGCCCGAGATGCCCGCTCTGACCAACGATCTGCTGGTCAAGGTCTGCTCCTACATCACCGACCCCGTCACCACCACCGACGAGCTCATCCCCTCCGGCGAGACTTCTTCCTACCGCTCCAACCCTGAGCGTCTGTCTGAGTTCGCACTGAGCCGCCGCGATCCCCAGTATGTGGGCCGCAGCAAGGTCATGCGCCAGATCGAGCGCGACCGTGAGGCCGGCAAGGCTCTGCCCGAGGAGGTCATGAAGGTCTATGAGGCCCTGACCAAGGCCGGCATCGCCAACGACCCTGCCAACACCGACATCGGCTCCACCATCTTCGCCAACATGCCCGGCGACGGCTCCGCTCGTGAGCAGGCTGCTTCCTGCCAGCGCGTCATGGGTGCTTCTGCCAACTTCGCAAAGCAGTACGCCACCAAGCGTTATCGCTCCAACTGCATCAACTGGGGCATGGTTCCCTTCCTGGTGGAGGATCCCGAGGTCTTCGAGCTGGGCGACTACATCTTTGTCCCGGGCATCCGCGAGGCTGTTCTGGAGAACAAGGCAAGCTTCTCTGCTTACGCTGTCAAGCCGGACGGCACCGTCACCGAGTTCCCTGTCTCCACCGGTGCGCTGACCGAGGCTGAGCGCCAGATCATCGCTGATGGCTGCCTCATCAACTACTACCGCAACAACCAGTAAGTAATAAAATATCATCAAACAACTGAGGGCAGGGGCTGTCCCCGCCAAGGCTGCGGGGTGCAGCCCCTGCCCCTTTATTTTTGAAAAGGAGAACACTTATGTCTGAATACATCACGACTGCTCTGCAGGAAGAAGAGATCAAGACCGCACAGGAAAAGCTCGCTGAGCTCATCCGCTCCGACTTCGCCCGCATCGACCGCATGAAGGCTGACGAAGAAGTCACCGACTTCTCCAAGCTCGACACCATCACCATCGGCGTCATGCCCGGCGATGGCATCGGCCCCCTCATCATGACCCAGGCTCTCCGCGTCCTGAACCAGCTGCTGGCTCCCGAGATCGCCAGCGGCAAGGTGAAGATCCGCATCATCGAGGGCATGACCTTCGAGCGCCGCGTGGAGCTGGGCGAGAGCCTGCCCGCCGATGTCCTCGCCGCCTGCAAGGAGTGCAACGTCCTTATCAAGGGACCCTTCACCACGCCCCGCGCCGGTGATAAGTTCCCCGACGGCACCCCGATGCCCAACATGGTCTCCGCCAACAGTCTGCTCCGCCGCAGCCTCGATTTGTTTGCCGCTGTCCGCCCCATCAAGATCCCGGAGAAGAACATCGACTGGTGCTTCTTCCGCGAGAACATCGAGGGCGAGTACATCTGGGGCAACAAGGGCATTCAGGTCAACGATGACCTCGCCATCGACTTCAAGGTCCAGACCAGACAAGGCAGTGAGCGCATCGCCCGCGCTGCCTTCGAGTACGCCCGCAAGAACGGCAAGCACAATGTGACCGCCATCACCAAGGCCAACATCGTCAAGCTGGCCGACGGCAACTTCCTGAAGGCTGTCCACCACATCGGCGAGACCGAGTACCCCGACATCGAGGTGCAAGAGCGTCTGGTGGATGCCATGACCGCCAAGATGGCAGACCCCGAGTTCACCAAGGGCTGCGAAGTCTTTGTCCTGCCGAACCTCTATGGCGACATCGTGACCGACGCTGCTGCTGAAATGCAGGGGGGCTTAGGCAGCGCTTCTTCCTCCAACATCGGCAATAAGTACGCCCTGTTCGAGGCCATTCACGGCACCGCTCCCTTCCTCATCAATCATGGCCGCGGCCAGTACGCGAACCCCTGCTCCCTGATCCGTGCCGCCGGCCAGCTGATGGCCCACATCGGCTACGGCCACCGCACCGCAAAGCTCGAGAAGGCGCTGGACATCTGCTGCAACACCGAAAAGAAGCTCGTTGTCACCACCGACAAGGACGGCGCTACCAGCGAGGAGTTCACCACCTACCTGCTGGATACCCTCAAGTCTCTGTAAATGAGTACGCACGGTCTTGAACTTCCGTCTATAAAACGATATACTGAAAGAAATACCACGAAAAGGACGGAACATCACATGGACGAAAAAGACCTGCAGATCTTCCTGACGCTGGCTGACACCGGCAACCTGACCCGCACAGCGGAAAAACTCTACCTTGCCCAGCCCACCCTGAGCAAACGGCTCCAGAACATGGAGTCGGAGCTTGGCGCGACGCTGTTTCTGCGCAGCAAACAGGGTGTCACCCTGACCCCTGCCGGTGAAGAGGCACAGAAAGTCATCCAGCGCACTGTTCAGGACTTCAGCACTTTGCGGGAACGGTTACAGCTGAGAAAAAACACCATCTGCGGCACCCTGCGCATTGGGGCGTCCATCGACTACTCCAAATACCGCCTGCCGCAGGTGCTGGCCGCCTACACGGCCCAGTACCCGGACGTCACCCTCAAAGTCTCCACTGACCACAGCCGCGACTGCATCAAGAAACTGCAGGACGGCAAATTCCACCTCGCCATCGTGCGGGGCGAATACGACTGGGACGAGGGCAAGATCCTGCTCGAGCGGGAACCGGTCTGTCTCATCCGCAGCCGGGAGAATGCCGATGTCCCCCTGAACGAGATGCGGTACATCGGCCGGGACGCCAACCCCGAGCATATGAGCATGAAGGCCCGCTGGCTGATGGAGCACAAGATGGAGCCCTGCTCCCAGCTGAATGTGGACGGCCTGTCCACCTGCGTCGCCATGGTGCAGGCGGGCCTCGGCTGGAGCATCGTGCCAGAGATCTGCCTGAACTATTTCGACGGCATCTCGGAACCTCTCTTCTTTGCCGACGGCACGCCGCTCTCCCGCTCTACTTATCTGCTCTACCGCAAGCGCGAAAGCGAGCTGCCGCAGGTGCGGGAGTTCATCCGCATGGTCTGTACCATGAGCAAACATTAAAGAGTTCTATTGTTCCTTCCCTTCCGATCGTTCCAAGTCCCCTCTGCACTTCAGGGTGCAGGGGGGACTTTTCTTTACCGTCTCTTTGCTTTTTCGGCGGTATTCCGGCGTTTTTGTGATAATTGACAAAATTGTGTCGATATTTTCGTCAGTCTGCATGGCAGGTCAAAAAGGGGTATCCATTCACCCGCTTTCGCTTTATCGATTCTAGTCTTCTATGGAAATCTCATCCAATCTTCCGCATTGACTCATTTTTGACGATGTTTTCGCCCTCATGATGCATTTCCTGCATTTTTATCATTCATTTTTAGAATGGCATCAGATACAAACCCGTTATTTCACAAATCATCCATTTTCGATTATCCTAAATACAGGAAAAGTGCTCCATGCACAAGAGAGTTTCGTCGAAAGGAAGCTGAAGATCTATGGAAAACGTAATGCAGGGCATCATTGATATGCACATCCATGCAGCCCCGGACGTCCGTGCGCGGAAACTGGACGATCTCGAGCTGATGGAAGCCTCCGTTCAGCGGGGTGTGCGTGCCATTGTGCTCAAGTCCCACAACGTCCCCACTGCGGACCGTGCCTATCTGGTCAACCGCGTGGCAGCTGAAAAGTACCCGGACGTAAAGTTCACCGCATTCGGCGGGCTGTGCCTGAACCGTCCGGTGGGCGGTCTGAACCCCGACGCGGTGGAAACTTCGCTGAAGCTGGGCGCAAAGGTCATCTGGCTGCCCACCAACACCGCCGAGAACCACTACCGCAAAAACGGCAAAGACCCCTCCAAGGGCGTCGTCGTCACCCGTGACGGCAAAGCCGTGGACGAGCTGCAGGACATTTTCGCCCTCGTCAAGCAGTACAACGCCGTGCTGGCCACCGGCCACATCGGTGCAGAAGAGTGCTTCCCGGTCGTGGAGGCTGCCCGTGCCGCAGGCGTGGAGAAGATCGTCATCACCCACCCCGAGTTCTGGGTGGTGGGCATGACTCCCGAGCAGCAGGCCGACATCGTGCGGAAATACGATGTCCTGCTGGAATCCGTCTACGCACAGCCCGTCAACGGCGGCTATAAGATCAACATCCCCGACAACATCGCTGCCATGAAAGCCATCGGCCCGGAGCACTTCGTCATCTCCACCGACAGCGGCCAGACCGTCAACCCCTACTGGTACGAAAGCTACACCACCTACTTCAAGGCGGTGTCTGAGGTATTCACCTCCGAGCAAGTCCGCAAGATGACCCACGACAATCCGGCATGGCTGCTGGATATTGACCAGTAAAACGGAGGAAACAACAATGAAGAAATTGAATTCCATCCAGTTCTATGGAATGCCCCTTCCCATCTATGCGTTTTTCGCCATCATCGTGCTGGCCTGCGCCTACTTCAACATTATCCCCAACCAGATGATCGGCGCGGTCGCCGTCCTATTCGCCTTCGGCATCCTGATCGGTGAGATCGGCGAGCGCCTGCCTATCTGGAACAAGTTCCTTGGCGGCGGCGCAATGCTCTGCTTCCTCGCTGCCGGTCTGCTCAAGTACTTCAACCTCCTGCCCGAGTGCGTCACCAACGTCTCCGACGGCTGGATCAACGGCTACAGCTTCCTGAACGTCTTCATCACCTTCCTCGTCGTCGGTTCCCTGCTGGGCATTGACCGTGACGTGCTTATCAAATCCGGTTCGCTCTACATTCCGACACTGCTCTGCTCGCTGCTGGGTGCCTGCGTGTTCGGCGTCGTGGCCGGCCTCATCTTCGGCAACGACCCGCTCTACCTCATCACCTCTTACGTCCTGCCCATCATGGGCGGCGGCGCGGGCGCCGGTGCCGTGCCTATGGCTCAGGTCTACTCCGACGCCACCGGTCAGGACTCCGCAGGCTACCTGAGCTTCTGCATGGCCATCCTCGCTCTGGGCAATATCGTCGCCATCCTGATGGCTGTCGTCATGGACCTCATTGGCCGCGCTTTCCCTAAGATGACCGGCCACGGCGAGCTGCTCCGCGTCAAGAACAAGTCTCTGGAAGTCGAGTCCAAGAACCCCGCTCCCGCTGTCACCGTGGATGACATCGCTGCTGCCATCTTCATCTGCGCAGGCTTCTTCATGCTGGGCCAGCTGGTCTCCAAGAAGATCCTCCCCACCGTGTTCGGTGTTGCCATCCCCAACTTTGCTTACATGATCATCTTCGCTGCTTTGGCCAACATCTTCAACCTCATCCCGGAAAACCTCCGCGAGGCCTGCCGCCGCTGCCAGCACTTCTGCGGCAACAAACTGGTCTGGATCCAGATGGTCGGCATGGGCATCTCCGCCATCAACTTCTCCACCATGTTCTCCGTGGCAAGCTGGCAGAACGTCGTCATCGTCCTGATGATCGTCATCGGCTGCTGCGTCGGCTCTGCTCTCTTCGGCTGGATCGTTGGCTTCTTCCCTGTCGAGAGCGCCATCACCGCTGGCCTGTGCATGGCAAACATGGGCGGCGCAGGCGACCTGGCCGTTCTGGGTGCTGCAAAGCGGATGGACCTGATGGTCTACGCACAGATCTCCTCCCGCATCGGCGGCGCCATCGTCCTGCTGATCGCTTCCATCCTCTTCGCATTCCTCTAAGATACCACAAAACCTCTTCTCAAAGAGAGACCGGCTTTGCCGGTCTCTCTTTTTTGCCGTCAAACCTGCGTGAATGGGGTCGTTTTCTGCGTGAATCGCTGTGTCTAAGCCCCGATGGTTATGTTATAATATGTTCATAAGGGAGGAACTGAGGATGGAGCTTCGATTTGCGGTCGTAGAAGACCGCCTGCCCGACGCTCAGCGGTTGGAGAGCCTTTTGCGGCTGGCTTTCGGCGGCGGGCAACCATTGGTCTGTGACCATTATGAGAGCGGCGACGCCTTTCTGGCGGCGTTCCCCTCAAAAAATTATCAGGTCGTTTTTCTCGACATCTGCATGGAAGGCACCAACGGCATCGAGACGGCGCGCATCCTGCGCCGGACCGACCCCGACCTGCTGCTGGTGTTCGTGACTTCGTCCCCGGAATACGTATGGGACGCATTCCCCGTCCACCCCTTCGACTACCTGCTCAAGCCCTACCGGGAAGAAAAGCTCTTCCAGCTGGCCGACGAGCTGCGGCGGGTGCTCTTCCGGGCCGAACCGGAGCTGGAAGTCCGCATCGCACGGCAGCAGGTACATCTCCCCCTGCGGAAGATCCAGTACGCCATGGCCCAGAACCACTACGTCCGCATCGTCAGCGACGATGGCGAGTGCCGGACCGTCTCCACCTTCTCCCAGGTGGAGCAGCTGCTGCGGGCGCAGGAGAACTTCATCGTCTGCAACCGGGGCGTCATCCTGAACATGGACAAGGTGCTCCGGCTGGACTGTGACTGCTTCGAGATGCTGGACGGCACCTGCCTGCCCGTGCGTCAGAAGGATAAGAACTCCCTGTTCGCCCAGTTCACACAATATCAGTTCCGCCATATGCGGCGGGAGCTATGACGCCGAGAGGAGGCCCGACCTTGGACTTTTCTTTATTTGGACGCTATTTTCTGGACCTCGCCGTCTTCTACCCGGGGGCATTCCTCTGCCTCGCGCCCCTGTGGGAGCATGTGAAGGCACCCCGGCGCACCGCTGTGCTGGCAGCCACTCTTGTCACGGCCATCTGCCTTGCAGCGGCGGCCCTCTGCGCCATCTTCGAGCTGGACAGCAACATCCTGCTTCTGCCCACCCTGCTGGCGGCGTTCTGGCTGCTGCGCTGGCGGGTGGGGCCAGAAGTTTCCGTGAGCCAGACCGCCTTTCTCTTCGCCGTCTCCGGCGTCATGACGGCGGTCTGCACCCTGCTTTCCACCGTGCTCAACGCCCGGGCTGAGGTGGGCAACGACGCCCCGGCCTGTCTCGTCTCCACCTCCCTGCTCAAGCTGGGACTCTCGGCAGTGCTCTGCATCATCTTCTGGTTCACCGCCGTCCAGTGGAGCCGCTGGCTGCTGCGGGAGTACCGGGGCGAAGCCTTCTGGCAGTCGGCGTGGCCGCTGCCCACCATCTACGCGGCTTTCCTCGTCTTCTGCATGCCGCTGGACCCGGCCGTCGTGCTCATCAACCGTCTGATGATCATTTCTGTTCTGGCCGTCACCATCTCTCTGCTGGGCATCTTTTTGCTGCTGTACGAGATGTATCAGGTGGCCCGGGAGTACACCCGCAGCGCCCAGCTCGACCGGGAAAACCAGCTTCTTGCCGTGGAATCCCGCCGCTACACCGAACTGCGGACCTATATGGAGCAGACGCGGCATCTCCGCCACGACTTCCGCCAGCACCTCCACGTCATCGCCGGACTCACCGAGGCCGGGCAGGTGGATGAGCTGAAAAACTACCTGCACCAGTACGAATCCGAGCTGAGTGAGGAGCGTCCCACCCTCTGCGCGAATCCTGCCGTGGACGCTCTGGCCGGTCACTACGACCACGAGGCTCACAGCCTCGGTGTGCCGGTGGACTGGCGGCTGGAACTGCCCCGCCAGCTGGCCATCCCGGAGGCCGACTTCTGCATGATGCTGGGCAATCTGTTGGAAAATGCTCTCCACGCCAGCCAGAAGCTGCCGCCCGAACAGCGGCAGGTGAAGGTGCTGGCCCGGATGCTGAGCCCCGCCATGCTGGGCCTGCTGGTGGAGAACCGCTATGACGGCGTGCTCAAGCGCCAGCAGGGCACCCTCCACTCCACGAAACACGACGGAATGGGCATCGGCCTCGTCTCCATCCAGACGGCCGTTTCCAGATATGGCGGTTCTATGACCGTCGAGACCGAGAACGGTTTGTTCCGGGTGAATATTTTATTGAACCTTTAACCTCTCCGTCACGCCTGCGGCGTGCCACCTCCCCTATCGAGGGGAGGCTGAGAGGTCATGTTATCAAAAAAGGAGGACTCCACCATGAAAATGACCCGACGCAACTTCCTCAGCGCTTCCGCTCTCACACTGCTGTCCTGCCAGCTGGCCCCCGCCGCCAGGGCAGACTGCCTTCTGTCCGGCCTTTTCCACGGCGCAGACACCGCCCTGCCGCCGAAGCCCCTGACGGCGAAAGTCGTGGACGCCAACCCCTTTATGGGCCGCAGCGAGTCAAACATCCACCACGACTGCTACAACACCGACTCCACCGACGCCGTCCTCCCCGTGGGCATCTGCCCCGAGGTCAACGTGGCAATGGAAAAGACGAACCCCAACGCCTCCCCGGCCATCTTCTTCGACAACTTCGACAACCCCGTCAGCCCGTTCCTGGGCGGTCTGGCCATCCGCGACCTCGACGCAGAAGAAGTCCGCACCATCGGCTTTTTCTCTCCCGCCAAGCACGACGGAGGCGGCTATCTCATCCAAAGCTCCTATTCCTTTGTGGACGGGCGCAACCTCATCGTCTGCCCCACCAGCCACAACCATGTGCTGATGCTTCGTGCCACCGACGAGAACGGTACGCCTCTGCCGGTTTTTGAAAAGGTACTGGACATCAACATCAAAGAGGCCGCCGAGCGGGTGCTTGGCCGCAGCCTCGAGCAGAATCTGCTCTCCATCGTCTTCGACTACGACGGCAACCTCTGGTTCGTCACCGGCGGCTTCCGCATCTACCCCAGCCGCGGCCAGCAGGGCGCGATGGGCTACATCTCCCACAATGCCATCGAAGCCATCCTTGCCGGCGGCACTGCCGACCTCGACCACGAAGTCCATGTCTACGCTCCCGCTCCGGGCGAAGGTGCTGAAAACGGCATTGCCTCCTGCCGGGAGGGTGCGGTCATCCTGACGAATCTTGCCTGCTACCTGCTGCGTGCCAACGGCGGCGTTGAAGTCGTCTGGCGCACCCCCTACGACAGCGTGGGCGCAAAAGACAGCCGCGAAGGCGCTGCCACCACCGGCGGCGGTCTGGCATGGGGCGGCGGCTGCTCGCCCTCTCTGAGCCGGGAGCTGGTCTTCTTCACCGACAACCTCGAGACCGTCAGCCTGATGGCTGTGGACATCCGCACCGGCGAAGTCGCCGCCAGCCACCCCATCATCGACGAGCTGCCCTCCAACATGCCGGTGTCGGTGGAAAATTCGGCCATCGTCTACGACCACGGCAATGGCCGGGTCAGCACCATCGTCTGCAACTGGTTCGGCGCAGGCAGCCCCAACCTTGCAAAGCCCGACAGTGACTCTTCCATCCAGAGCTACGAGAACATCTACGACCGCAACTGGCTGCTCAAGGGCAACTGCATGATCATGCCCGGCGTCGAACGGGTGGACACCATCCGCACCGCCGACGGCTGGACCATGAAGAGCATCTGGTGCCGCGACGACCTCAGCGACACCTCCATGATGAAGCTCTCCACCGCCACCGGCTATATCTACGGCTTCGTGCAGGACGTGGACAGCGGCATGTGGCAGTACATCGTGCTGGACTTCGACACCGGAAAGACCGTCCTCACCGTGGACGTCGCCTCCCTCTACGGCTACAACAACATGGCCATCGGTATGTATGCGGGCCGTGACGGCAACAAGCTCTACTGCCCCACCGGCTACAAAGAGTTGCTCCGCCTGCAGGACCGCTTCGTCTTCCTGCCCGAGATGCCCTACCGGAAGGTCGATTTGGACAAGACCTCCCGCCGGGTGCTTTCGGCGGCAGAGTTCCAGGCCGCAGGCGGCGCCGGCACCCCCGCAAGCTGGCTCCACACCGCCACCCTCGACAACCTCCACCCCGCGACGACTGTTTCTTTCCGCATCAACGGCCTGACCGGAAATACCGCCGACTATAAGCTCTTCGCCCTCGGCACGGATGGCCGCTACCATGAGGTGCCCGACTGGCACTTCGACGATGCCCCGGCCCGTCTCAGCGCGAAGAAGGTCTACACCATCTGCCTCACCGCACAGGACGGCGGCAGCTTCGACCTCTCGCCCGACGCCAAGGAAGTCACCCTCTCGGTGGTGCTGGCACGATGAATCTCTAAACCAAAAGCCCATCTGTACCACGGTGCAGATGGGCTTTTTATCACACTATCGTGTTTTACAGGGTGCTCAGCAGGCGGTGGCCGCCGTTCTGGTCGGCGGCATAGCGGGTGGTGCGGCTGACCTGATTGTCCAGCGGCAGGCCCTCAGCGTAGCGCTTGAGGTTGTGGATGAAGATGTCCACGATGTTGTCCAGCGTCTTGGGCAGGCTGAACTTGCCGGAGTTGTGGGGCGTGATGATAGCGCCCGGCTCACCCCACAGCGGGTGGTCGGCAGGCAGAGGCTCCGGGTCGGTGACGTCGAGGCCCGCGCCAAAAATTTTGCCGCTGCGCAGGGCCTCCACGAGGGCGTCGCTGTCCACGGTGGTGCCGCGGCCCACATTGATGAGGATGGCACCGTCCTTGCATTTGGCGAAGCGCTCGGCGTTGAACAGCTTGTTGGTCTCAGGGGTGCCGGGCAGGCTCAGGGCGATGAGGTCGGCCTCGGGCAGCTCCTCGTCCAGCTGGCTCTGGGCCACCACACGCAGGCAGTAGTCCGGGCAGGGCGTATCGGGGTGGACCGTGCGGCGGACGCCCACCACCTCAGCGCCCAGCATATGGGCGCGGCGGGCGAAGTTGGAGCCGATGTCGCCCATGCCGACGCAGAGCACCCGCGCCCCGGTGATGCCCCTCACGGGGCGGTCGATGGGAGCCCACTGGCGCTGGTTCTGGCGGTCGCGGTAGAGGAACATATCCTTCTGGATGCCCAGCCACATGGCCAGCATCCACTCGCTGATGGCCAGACCGTAGGCACCGGTGGCGTTGGTCACCATGCAGTTTTCGGGCAGGACGCCGGGCTTCAGATAGGCGTCGGGGCCGGCGGAGTTGGACTGGAACCACTCGATGTGTTTGTTCTGGCAGATCATCGACACCGGTGCGTTGCCCAGCACGATGTCGGCCCAGAGCACATCTTCGGCGTGGACATCGTCCAGCGCGTTGAAACGGAATTCAAATTCCGGCACGGATGCCTCCAGCGCGGTGCGGTGGGCGTCGTTCAGGGGCAGACATACCAAAACTTTTTTGTGCATAGGGATACCCTCACTTCCTGTGTATTCTTCTATAAGGATACTCTCCCCCGCCCCGCTCCGCAAGAGGCAAAATGGCCGCTTTCTTAAGAATTCCTTAGGATCTTATCCCACAAATCCCAAGAAGTATGTGATAAGCTGTCCACAATGCAGAAAATCTGCTATACGGATACTATGCAATACAGGAAAGGAATCATAGACTATGCAGACCATCATGATCGTAGAGGATGACCCGGACATCCGGGACGGCGTGCGTATCGCGCTGGACTGCAACCGGGTCTGGGTGGACGAGCAGGAGGCCGACCTGACCGAGACCGAGTACAAGATCCTCAAGCTGCTGATGCAAAGCCCCCAGCGCATCTTCCCGGTGCAGGTCATCTACGAGACCGTGTGGGGCGAGCCGTATTTCTACGTCTCCAACGGCACCGTCATGGTGCATATCCGCAATCTGCGTCAGCAGCAACTTGACAAGGAACATCGTTCCGAAGCGGCTGCCCTCTGCAGCGGAGCACTCTTTTTTGCGCCATATTACACCTTCAGCAGTCAGACGAAAGCTGCCCGGCCTGCCAAAGGCTCTCCCCTTGGGAGAGCTGGCGCGAAGCGCCTGAGAGGGTTTCATAAAAAATTCAAACCTCTTACGTCCTTCTTAATAAATTTCTCGGGCATTTCCTAAGATTTGGAATATATACTTCTCCCTGTCAGACGGGGAGAAGTGCTCCCCGCGAAATCTCTTAGGAGGGGCAAATCACCATGCTATCAAAAAAGAAACCACAGGACAAGGTCGATCCGGAATATCTCGTCGGCCTTGACACGGCCTCTGCCCAGCCGGCTCCGGCGGGCGTGAAGAACGACTGAAAAAGCAGAAGACGCCCTTTCCATCGGGGAAGAGCGTCTTCTGCTTTTATCTTACGGTTTACTGCATCAGGACAGCGCCGCAAATCGTCAAAACTCCGATCGGCACCGTTCATCTTCCTGTTTTTCACTCACGCAGCAAACGTGCAAAAAGAAAGACACCGCACAAACTGTGCAGTGTCTTTTTGGTGGAGAATAGCGGGATCGAACCGCTGACCTCTTGCATGCCATGCAAGCGCTCTCCCGGCTGAGCTAATCCCCCATAGCCTGTGTCGTCCCTGACGACGTGTGTTATTATACCAGCTGAAAGGAGAGTTGTCAACAGCTTTTTTCAAATTCGTGCAAAAAAGTCCCGCCGGGGACATTTCTGCCTCCGGCGGGACTTGCGTCCAGGAGAACTCAGGCTTTGGTGTACTGACGGTCGAAGATCTGGGGTGCTGCCTTGATGAGCAGCACAGCGCCCACCACAGTGATGAGCGTCTCCGGCAGCATGTAGCTGGCGTTGTACACGAGGCTGTAGGTCCAGGCGCTCAGACCCTCATTCAGGTTGCCCCAGACGAGGACGCCGGACAGGAAGCTGCACATGAAGCGCAGGAAGCCTGCGATGGCGGTACCGACGGCCACGCCGACCATCCGGTTCTTGAAGGGACGGGCGAAGAACTCTGCGGTACCCAGAACCATAAAGGCCACCAGATAGTCCAGCAGGATCTCACCGAGGAAGTAGATGAAGGTGGGCGTCGGGGGAGCCCAGAAGCCCAGCAGCATCTGCAGGCAGCCGTTCACCAGACCGGTGAACAGGCCCCACTTGACGCCGTGGCGGAAGGAGACGAGCACGAAGGGCAGCATACTCAGCAGGGTGACGCTGCCGCCGTTGGGCATGGTGAAGATCTTGATGTTGGCCAGCACGGTACCGATTGCCACCATCAGCGCGCACTCCACCAGCACCCGGGTCTTGGAGTAGGATTTCGACATGAGGATTCCTCTTCTCATAATAATAGTACACAAAAACAAAAATACGCCTGCTTTTGCTGGCAGACGCACGGGCTGTTTGTGAAAATCGGGACCTTTCCGCAAACTACCTACGCCGGCATTACCCGGATCAGGTTCAAGGGTCTCTGCTTCCAGCAGATCTCAGCCTCACGGCGCCCCTGTTTTCATGTCCGCTTTCAGTATAGCCGCTCTCCGCCAAAAGTCAAGCCCCCGGCGGTATATCGGCCCGCCGGGTCACATATTCTGGAACAAGCACACTTTGGCGGGAGGGAGCAGTCATGAAAGGTGATCCGGAACAGCGGGCGCTGCTGCTGGGAGAGTACATCGTGGAGCATGGGGCCACCGTGCGGGCGGCGGCGCGGGCCTTCGGCTGCAGCAAGTCCACCGTACACAAAGACGTGTCGGTGCGGCTGCGGACGGTAGGCCCGGAGCTGTTCCGGCAGGTGCAGATGGTGCTGGCCCGGAACAAGGCCGAGCGCCATCTGCGGGGCGGCGCGGCCACCCGGGAAAAATACCACAAGCCTCGTTAGCGGAAAGCGGCGGTGTCCAGGCACCGCCGCTTTGTCATGTCATCTGGTGGAACTGCTCCAGCGCCGCCTTTTCCAGCCGGCTCACCTGTGCCTGGCTGATGCCGATCTCCCGGGCCACCTCCATCTGGGTCTTGCCTTTGAGGTAGCGCAGTTCCATGATGCGCTTTTCGCGCGGGGTGAGGCCCGCCACGGTCTGGCGGAACTGCAGGCCGCTGATCCAGCTGTCCTCGCCGTCGGGGTCGCGCACCTGGTCGATGACGTACACCGCATCGCCGCCGTCGGCGTAGACCGGTTCCTCAAGGCTCAGCGGCTCCACCACCGATTCCAGCGCCGCCGACACCTCGCGGCGGGACAGACCGGTCTTCTGGGCGATCTCGTCCACGGTGGGTTCACGGCCCAGCTGCTTTTCCAGCTCCTCGCGGGACTGCATGGCCCGGTAGGCCGTGTCCCGGAGGCTGCGGCTCACCCGCAGGGCGTTGTTGTCACGCAGGAACCGCCGTATCTCGCCGATGATCATCGGCACGCCGTAGGTGGAGAACCGCACCTGCTGGGCCGGGTCGAAGTTGTCGATGGCCTTGATGAGCCCGATGCACCCCACCTGAAACAGGTCATCCATGTTCTCGCCCCGCTGCGAAAAGCGCTGCACCACGCTGAGCACCAGCCGCAGATTGCCCTCTATCATGCTCTGGCGGGCCTCTTTGTCCCCGGCCCGCGCCCGGGTGAGCAGGTCGCGCTTCTCCTGCTCGGACAGTATCGGCAGTTCGGCGGTGTTTACGCCGCACAGCTCCACCTTGTTGTACATCCCCTACCCTCCGATTTCGTTTCAGTTTCACCGGAAGTATGGCCGCAGGGGCAGGATAACATTCATTCCAAATTCAGGGGATAACCTCTCCGTCACGCCTTCGGCGTGCCACCTCCCCTAACGAGGGGAGGCTTTGGCATACCGGAAAACTTAATCTCTTCGCCAGAGGCTCCCCTCGGTAGGGGAGCTGTCTGCGAAGCAGACTGAGAGGTTTAATCTTCTTCACTCCCCCAGCTGCTCCCTCAGCTGCCGTATGATCCTCTTCTCCAGCCTCGAAATATAGCTCTGGCTGATGCCGATGGCGTCTGCCACTTCCTTCTGGGTCCGCTCCACGCCGTCCAGCAGGCCGAAGCGCAGCTCCATGATCTGCCGCTCCCGGGGCGAGAGCTGCTCCACCGACCGGCGGAGGCTGGCCCGCTCGGCGTCCTGCTCGAGACGCTGGCCCACCTGATTCTCCTCGCTGCTCAGCACGTCCGACAGCAGCAGCTCGTTGCCGTCGCCGTCGATGTTCAGCGGCTCGTCGATGCTGGCCTCCTGCCGCCGGTTGGAGCTTTTGCGCAGATACATCAGGATCTCGTTGCCGATGCAGCGGCTGGCGTAAGTCGCCAGCTTGATGCTCCGCTCGGGCGTGAAGGTGTTCACAGCCTTGATGAGCCCGATGGTGCCGATGGACACCATATCCTCCGAGGGGACGCCGCTGCCCTCGTATTTTTTTGCCAGATACACCACCAGCCGCAGATTGTGGGTGATGAGCTCATCCCGGGCGGCGGGGTCTCCGTCGGCCATCCGGGCCAGAAGGGCTTTTTCCTCTTCCGGGGTCAGGGGCGGCGGCAGACCCGGCCCGCCGTTCAGATAATGTACGCCGCCCGTCCAGCTCAGTCTGGCCCAGAGGCGCTGCAAAAAATCTACAAATCGTTGAAACACAGGTGCATTCCTCCCACTGTATTGTCATTTGCCCAGCAGCGCCGCCGTTTCCGCGCTGACGAGAGCCGTCCATCCCCCCGGCGGAGGCGGCATATCGCAAAACGCTGCGTATATTCCGTCCTGTTTTCTACCGTTTGACCCAAGCGCGGCAGGCAGGGCGGGCAGCAGACAGTGTCCCGCGACGGTCTGACAGGGTATGAACCGCACGCCCCACTCCGGGCGGGGCTCTGCGCCGACGCCCGCGAGGCAGGCGTCCAGATACGCCCTCAGCTCAGCGGGCAGAGACACGGCATCCAGCCGCACCAGCACCACCGCCCGGCCCGAAAGCGGCTCCTGCAGATGGAAGCCGGTGTCGCGGAAGACGCTCAGCGGGACGACCCGCCCGGCCACCGACAGCTCCGCCCCAAAGCAGGCCGGGCCGCTGCGGCCCAGAACGTGCAGCACCCCCTCCACCACGCCGCAGACCCCCGCCGTGGACGCCAGCAGCAGCCCCGGCGACACCGGCAGATAGAAGCTGAGGTTGTTGCAGGCCGCGCCGGGCAGAAAAAGCGCCCCCGTGAGGGTCAGATTGAGCAGGACGAACCACACCGTGAGCCGGGCGGTGTTCCGCGCCCCCTGCCAGCCGTAGGCAGCGGCTACGCAGAGGGCGGCGGACGTACCTTTATAAGTAAGGGCCAGCGGCCAGGGGGCGGTGGGGGCCAGCAGGGCCAGCGACGATACTGCCGCCGCCCCCGCGCCGCCCACCAGCCGCAGCGGCGAACAGCACGCCCCGCACAGCAGCCCCGCCGCCAGCAGGAACGCCGCCCCCACCACGAAATTCACCAGAAGCAGCACATCGAGATAGATGACCGTCCGCACAAGCCCCACCCCCTCTTTTCAGGGTAGCAGAACGGGAGGGGGAAAAGGGTCGGGACGGGGAGAGTTATTTTTCAAAACCAGCAAGTATATGGATTCCCGGTCAGGCCGTCCTTCGTCCAACCTCTCAGTCGGGCTTGCGCCCGCCAGCTCCCCTAGTAGGGGAGCCTCTGGCGTGCCGGTCAGCTTTCGCCTGAACAAGCAAAGCTCGATTTATCGGAAGCAGCAGTGCTCCGCTGTCTAGGGCAGCGGCAGCTTGACAAGGCGCGCTTATCCAGAAGCCGCTGCCCTCTATAGCAAGGCCCGCCCTTTTGCGCCATATCGGGCCTTAGGCGTCCAGTAGGAAGTGGCCCGGCCTGCCAATGGCTCCCCCTCTGGGGGAGCTGGCGAGCGAAAGCGAGACTGAGAGGGCTTTTTTGCAAAAAACCCTTGCAAACTTCCCCGAGATGCGGTATAATACATCTCGCGGCAAGTCCGCTGAGAATCGAATATCTGCCTCTTTAGCTCAGTCGGTTAGAGCACCTGACTGTTAATCAGGGTGTCGCCTGTTCGAGTCAGGCAAGAGGCGCTTTTTGCGGCGAAGAGTTTTCTTCGCCGCTTTTCTTTTTCAATGGCTCTCCCAAGGGGAGAGGCTTTAGATATTCCGCAGGGCCTTCCCTCTTCGCCCAAGGCTCTCCCTTTGGGAGAGCTGGCGCGTGAGCGCCTGAGAGGGCAAGGACGCTCACAGCAAGCCGACCACACCGCGATACCATCGCTCTGACAAAGAGCCTGCCTATCGCTGTGTCTGCGCCCTGCCTTCACGGGCTTGCCCTCTCCGTCACCTCCGGTGACACCTCTCCCAAAGGGAGAGGCTTTGCGAAACCGGCAGCCCCCCTCTCATGTAACCAAACTGTAGCCTTTTTCACATTATTTTCAAAAATTAAAGGCAAATTAAAAAATGTCCTCTTGAAGAAATGGCGTATTTGTGTTACACTACATCCAAGCTGTAATGGTATTTTTGGAGATTCTGGCGTTTTTCCCCCAGTGTTTTTTGGCTCTGAGGGGCGGCGGCAGAGTGATTACCACGCATTTTTTCTACTTTTCTGCCCGTTTTGGCTGTTTTTCCGGCCATTTAGCCTTGTGGCAAGGGGGAAAGTATGGTAAAATGTAGTAGAGGTGTATCCAAAAGGCTACAGCCCACTTCATTCGTGATGTTGCCGAGTGCGCACTCGGTTGCATAGGTTTTCCCGGTTGCGCAACCGGGAGGGGACCGATTATATTCGTTTTATTCATTTGAAGGGAGTAATTCATTATGATGATGCCTGCAAACTTCTCTGCTGTGAACGCAGAGGTCGTCTACGGCGGTGCCGTGGCTGATTACCTGCCCAACGCTTGGACTGCCGCTAACGTCAAGCAGTTCTCCAGCAATGTTATCACCCTGATCAGCAACAGCTTCACCGGCATGCTGCTGAACGCCACTCTGGGCACCATGTTCAGCGGCAACTGGGGCGAGGACAAGATCTTCGGCGACGAGGGCAGCCTCACTGCTCTGTACCATGTTGGCCGTGACATCAACGCTGATTCTCAGAACTTCGGCAACAAGATCATGACCACTCTGGGTCTGGCTTCTGTTGTCTACACTCTGGGCATGAAGGACGCTGCTGTCTTTACCGCCAAGAAGGTCACCAACAGCAACGGCCAGGTCTGGGGTGATCTGCCCAACAACGGCGGCAGTGGCTGGGTCGGCTAATCTCATTATCTGAGACTTCCCCCAAAGGGCTATTGAAAGAGCGGCGAATCGAAAGATTCGCCGCTCTTTTTTGCTGCCTTCCTGTAACCAAACTGAGACTTTTTTCACATTTTTTTCAAAATTTAAGGGTTTATTAAAAATTGTCCTCTTGAAGAAGCCGACAGAATGTGTTATACTATGCCCAAGGTTTAGGAGACGGTACGTCAAAATCCCCTCTCCGGGCCGGTCAAAATGATCAAAGGGTAGGCGCTCCCTTCTTTTGATAGCAGCTGCTCTCTGCTCCGTCCGGCCGCAGGGCGGGGCGAGGCAGAGAGCTGTATGCTGCTTTATTGGGGAAGCGGATGAAGCGTCCGAAATGGAAGCCCTTTCTTCTTCGCCAAATCGTCCTCAGCCGCAAGGCGGGCGTTTTGAAATAGAAACCACAAAGGAAGCATCTATGCGTTATACCTATGTCCGGCAGCACGACACCACAGACTGCGCTGCCGCCTGTCTCGCAATGGTGTGCCTCCATTACAAAAAGGAGATCACCATCACCCGCCTGCGGGACATGATGGGTACCGACTTAAAAGGCACAAACCTGACCGGTATGGAAAAGGCTGCGCAGGAGCTGGGATTCAGCACCGCCGCCGTCCGGGTAGACCGGGAAAACTTCCTCAGCGAATTCACCACTCCCTGTATTGCACAGGTCATCACCGACGAGGGTCTGGCCCACTTTGTGACGGTCTTCAAGAAGACCACCATCAAAGACGACGGCGAGCGGCGTCGGCACATGGTCCGGCAGGATGAGGAGCGGAAGAAGTGCGCTGACGAAGGCAAAAAGTTCAAATGCCGCGACTACGTCATCATCGGCGACCCGGCAAAAGAGCTGAAAAAGATCTCCCTCGATGAGTTCTACAAGAACTTTACCGGCGTTCTGCTCCTGATGACCCCCACCTCGGAGTTCAAGACAGGCAAGCAGAAGCAGGGCAGCATGGTCAAGCGTTTCCTCGATCTGCTGTGGCCCCAGAAGAAGCTTTTCTTCTACGCCATCCTCAGCTCGGTCATCATGACCATCATCGGGATCGCATCCTCGATGTACAACAAGATCCTGATGGATGAGATACTCCCCTACGGGCTGAAGAGCCTGCTGGTGGCTGTCATTCTGGTGTTCAGCATCGTCAATGTCACCAGCGCACTCATCAGCATGGTGCGGCAGTGGGTGCTCATCTATCTGTCCATCAAGGTGGATATTCCCCTGATGCTGGGCTACTTCGGGCATGTTTTCAAACTGCCCATGAAGTTCTTCGCCACCCGCAAGACCGGCGAGATCACCACCCGCTACTCCGACGCCAGCACCATCAAATCGGTGTTCACCAGCATCGCCCTGAGCGTCGTGATGGATATTGTGATGGCCTGCGCCACCGGCGTCATCCTCTTCCGGATGAATGCCACCCTTTTCTCCATTTCGATCTTCACCACCCTGCTGAGCATCCTGCTGGTGTTCATCTTCAAGCAGCCCTTCAAGCGGATCAATGAAGAGACCATGCAGCAGTCTGCTATCCTCAACAGCCAGATGATCGAGAGCCTCCGGGGCATCGAGACCGTCAAGTGCAACGCCGAAGAGGACCGTGAGCTGGAAGCTCTGGAGCGGGAATATATCAAGAGCCTGAAGATCAGCCTACGCTCCAGCAAGATCAGCACGGTGCAGTCCCTGATCTCCACCCTCATCACCACCATCCTCGGCATGGTCACCTCTTATGTGGGCATCATGCAGGTGCTGAATGGTGAGATGACGCTGGGCGGCTATATGGCCTTCAGCACCCTTTCCTCTTACTTTACGAACCCGGTCAGCGAGCTGGTCGGCCTGCAGATGTCCATCCAGCAGGCCCAGATCTCCATTAAGCGTCTGACCGAGATCATGGATTACGAGTCCGAGCAGGACGAGACCCGCGAATACACCGAGATGGAAAAAATCGACGGTGACATTGAATTCAAGGATGTCTCCTTCCGCTACGGCAGCCGTTCCCCGGCCCTGAGCCACGTCTCCTTCACCATCCCCTATGGCAAGAAGGTGGCCCTTGTGGGCAGCAGCGGCAGCGGCAAATCCACCATCACCAAGCTCCTGCTCAAGTATTATGAGCCGGAAAGCGGTACCATCAGCGTAGGCGGTGTCGATCTGGACGAGTACAGCAACAGCTCCGTCCGCCGTGCCATCGCCTATGTCCCCCAGAACGTCGAGCTGTTCAGCAAGACCATCTACGACAACATCCGCATTTCCCGACCGGAAGCCAGCCTCGATGAGGTCAAGGCCGCTGCCAAAAAGGCAGACGCCCACGAGTTCATCCGCAAGCTGCCGCTGCAGTACAACACCTATCTGGAAGAAGCCGGCAACGGCCTCTCGGGCGGTGAGAAGCAGCGCCTTGCACTGGCCCGCGCCTTCCTGAAGGATGCGAACCTCTATATCCTGGACGAATCCACCAGCAGTCTGGACTTTGGCACAGAGAATACCATCTTTGATATGATCTACAACCAGCTTGCAGACCGCTCGATGCTGATCGTCGCCCACCGCCTCTCTACCATCCGTGATTGTGACCTCATTCTGGTCATGGACCACGGCGAGATCGTAGAGCGCGGCACCCACGAAGAGCTGCTGGAAAAGCAGGGCAAGTACTACGAGCTCTGGAGCCTGCAGCAGGGCATCTTCCGCGATAAGAAGCGCGGGGAGAAGCCCGCCCCCGTCTCTGCCGCCAAAGTGGTGGAGGACGAGGACGATGGCGAGTCCATCACCTACTAATTCGTTGCAGCTGCGTGCGCACGCAGTTACATAAATGGCTTTTTGGCTGGATGCGCATCCGGAAACTGAGCCGACTAAATTTGTTTTTCAATCATTTGAAGGGAGTAATTCATTATGATGATGCCTGCAAACTTTACTGCTGTTAACTCTGAGGTCGTCTACGGCGGCGCTGACCTGTTCTCCATCCTGGCTGACACCACCGCTCCTGTCTGGAACGCTGCTAACGTCAAGAAGTTCAACACCAACCTGATCACCCTGGTCAGCAACTCCTTCTTCGCTGATACCGTCAAGAGCACTCTGGGCGTGATGTTCGGCGGCAACTGGGGCGGCGATGACGGCAAGAAGATCTTCGGCGACGACGGCGAGCTCGCAAAGAACATCTACTCCGTGACGGACGGCACTACTACCATCTCTTCTGACGACATGACCTTCGGCAACAAGGTCATGCGTACTCTGGGCATGGTTTCTGTCGCTTACACCCTGGGCACCACCGATGCCAAGGTCGGCTTCAACGATGGCGTTTACGGCATCAACGGCAAGCTGTAATCAGTAACCCCTAGAATCTGAAGTGTATTTCGTCCGGCGGCTCTCGGGCCGCCGGATGATAATGCCTCGTAATGGTATGCCCGGAGGCACCTGCCTCCGGGCATACCTTATTTTTTTATAAAATTTACAGTTTGGCTCTTTATTCCGCACCGCCAAACCGTTATAATAAATTGATGCCTATATTCATCATGGGATGGGTAATAGGTGATGGTAAGATGTAGACTTACCCGAGGGGCTCAACCTCTCCGTCATCGCTTACGCGATGCCACCTCCCCTACCGAGGGGAGGCCTTGGCATACCGCAAAGCTTTGCCTCTTCGCCAGAGGCTCCCCTACTAGGGGAGCTGTCGAACGAAGTGAGACTGAGAGGTTGGACGAAGGACAGCCTGACCGGGAAGCTCTTGCTGAACTCAACCTCTCCGTCATCGCTTACGCGATGCCACCTCCCCTACCGAGGGGAGGCCTTGGCATACCGCAAAGCCTTGCCTTCTCGCCAGAGGCTCCCCTACTAAGGAACGAAGTGAGACTGAGAGGTTGGACAAAGGACAGCCTGACCGGGAAGCTCTTGCTGAACTCAACCTCTCCGTCACGGCTGGCGCCGTGCCACCTCCCCTAACGAGGGGAGGCCTTGGCATTCCGCAAAGCTTTGCCTTCTCGCCAGAGGCTCCCCTACTAGGGGAGCTGTCTGCGAAGCAGACTGAGAGGTTGGACGAAGGATGGCCTGGCCGGATAGCCCTTGGCTTGCGGTCATCGAGAAACAGGAGATGCTGTATGCCTGTACATAATCTGCCCTATGACCGCCGCTTAAATTCTCGTGCAAAGCATTTGCGCCACGAGATGACTCCGCAGGAGCGCAAGCTCTGGTTTGGCTTTTTGCGTGATTATCCGATAAAAATCTATAACCAGCGTGTGATAGAATTTTTTATCGTTGACTTTTATTGCGCAGAAGCGAAACTGGTCATTGAGCTGGACGGTTCTCAACACTATACAGAACAAGGACAGCTTTACGACCACGAACGAAGCTGTATCATCGAGCAGTATGGAATTGAGGTACTGCGGTTTTCCAACCGCGAAGTAAATCGGCAATTTGAAGCGGTCTGCGCTCAAATCGACCGCACGATTCAACAGCGTCTTAACACAGCAGAGTGATACGTTACATTTTACCATTGCCTATTACAAGCAATGAAACCAAGAACAGGTGGTATAAAATCATGAGAGAGATCCAGACCGCAGAAAACAAGACCCTCAAGCTGACCAACGTGGTCAGCCGCCGCATCCAGCCCGAAGAGTTCAACAATATGCAGATCGTGCTGACCCAGATGCACAACTTTATCAAGAGCAACGGCGCACAGCCCCTCGGCCCCCTCGTGCAGTGCATCAAACTGCCCGCCGGCCCCAACCCTCAGCCCGAAGTCTATATGATGCAGCAGGCCACCCAGCTCATCCCCCGCATGGAGGCCGGCTACTCGATGGACGCTGTGCTCCGCGTGCGCAACTGCCTGTACGCCCACTACGTCGGCCCCATGAGCCAGAGCGGCCTCGCCTCCCAGAAGCTGAACATCCTGGCGTTTGAGCACGAGCTCGAGCTGACCGGCACTGTCTACACCATCTTCGTCAATCAGGATGAGGACGAGGGCGTTGTGGATACCTTTATGGAGACGAAGTAATATGACGACGACCATCCGCGACATCAACGAGCTGCAGGACCGCCGCATCATGATGGAGAAAAAGCTGCCGCCTTTCGGCTATGCGCTCATTCTCCTGACGGCTGCCCTCATCCTCTTCCTCGTGGTGTGGAGCACCAAGAACTACCGCACCTACGTCAGCCAGTCCAGCGGCTCGGTGCAGGCCGCCAACAAGACCTACATCATGTCCAGCTACTCCGGCTCCATCACCGAGCTGAACATCGCCGAGGGTGCCTACGTCAACGAGGGCGACCTCATCGCTCACATCAAGAGCACCGACCTCGATATGCAGCAGGACAGCATCCAGAGCCAGCTGGACATCTACAAAAAGCAGAAGAGCCAGTACGAAAAGCTGGTCAAGTCCATTCAGGACGACAAGAACTACTTCAGCGAGACGGACATCGACGACCAGCCCTACTACTACCAGTACGAGACCTACAAGAGCCAGGTTGCCCAGAAGGCTTTCGACGCCTCGCCCTATCAGGCCGCAGGCTACTCCGACGAGCAGATCAAGGCCCTGATGGAGCAGAACCAGAGCGAGGTGGAGGCCCTGTATTACTCTACCCTGCAGTCCATCTCCGCCAGCCTGACCAGTGTGCAGAGCAACATCGACAATCTGCAGAGCCAGATGGACGCCCTGAACACCGGCGCCAACGACTATTACATCTATGCCCCCACCTCCGGCGTCATCCACATGGACACGCCCTATAAGGTGGGCATGGTGCTCAGCGCCGGCACCCCGCTGGCCACCGTCGCCAGCGAGAACAGCGACCTCGAGGTGGTGGCTTACGTCACCCTCAACGACCGGCCGCTGCTCCATGTGGGCGACCCCTGCAAGATCGCCATCACCGGCCTGTCGGAGTATTCCTACGGCACCCTGACCGGCACCGTGACCTCCATCGACAGCGATGTGACCGCCAGCTCCTCCGGCTCCTACTACAAAATGACCATCACCCCGGACAGCACCTACGTCATCAGCAACAGCGGCGACAAGGTCGATCTGTCCAACGGTATGAGCGTCACCGCCCGCGTGGAGTACGACAAGCTGACCTATTTCGAATACGCGATGGAAGCTCTGGGCGTTCTGTTCCGCTAAGCGCTCACATCAACGCCCAAAGAGGTACGAAAGAATGAAACTGAACCTGAAAATGCTGGCCGTGAGCGCCGCTCTGCTGGGCCTGCTGGCCGCCGGCGCTGCGCTTCCGGCCTCTGCAGCCGGTCCCCTGAACGCGGCCGCTGCCCTCTCTCTGCCCTGGTCCGCTGCGGCTGTGGAGAGCGTCGAGACCGGCACTTACGCCTCCACCATGACGGTGGGGACGCAGCAGCAGCTCTCGCCGGTCATTCTGCCCGCCAAGGCCGCACGCAAAGCCACGGTAACTTTTATGTCCAACGACAGCACCATCGTGAACGTGACGTCTGAGGGCGTGGCCCAGGCGGTGGGCGTCGGCACGGCGCAGGTCGTCGCCAGCGCAGACGGCGTGAGCTGCGTCTACACCATCACCACCGAGCTGGATGAATCCATGATCGTCAAGGAGATGGACATCACGCTGGCCTCCGGCACCATCGCTGTCGGCGAGACCACTTCCCTGTCGCTGGGCGTACTGCCTTCCAGCGCGTCGAATTATGCCAACGTGAGCCTCAGCTCTTCGAATCCCGCTGTGGCTACCGTCAACAACTTCGGCAAAGTCACCGGTGTCGCCCCCGGCACCGCCACCATCACCGCCACCTGCGGCGATGTGAGCGCATCGGCCACTGTCAAGGTCGTCAACAGCGGCGCAGACCGTCAGTCCATCGACCTGAACACGAGCTATGTCGTCCTCAAGCCGGGCGCCAGCCGCACCATCACCGGCAAAGTGACCCCGTCTTCTGCCTCCCAGTCCCTCACCTTCAAGTCCAATGACACCAAGGTGGCCACTGTGAGCGCCAAGGGCGTCATCACCGCCGTGGGTACGGGCGCGACCTCCATCGTCGTCTCCAACGGCACGGCGTCCGCCTCGGTGACGGTCATCGTCAACCGGAACGCTTCCAGCTCCGGCAACGGCGGCGGCAGCACCGACGACAGCAACGGTGAGGTCATCACCGACCCCGTCGTGGAGGCCATCGAGGCCGACGGCACCGACGAAGTGACCTTCGCACAGCGGGAGCTCCCCACCATCACCAGCGAGATGCTGAATGCCCTCCGTCTGAACGGCAAGACCCTTGTGGTCGAGGCCGATAACTACACCATCCGCATCGCGGGCCGCGATGTAAAGAACACCTCCGCGCAGGTGAGCACAGCCCTGAGCTTTGCCCCCTCTGAGTATGGCGTCACCTTCACCCTCAACGGCGGCGAGGCTCTGCCGGGCGTCGTTCAGGTCGAGATGACCGGCGACAACGCCGCCTACACCCGCGTCTACCTGCACAATGCCCTCAAGGGCAAGTGGCAGTTCCTCAACAGCTACAAGGACCATGTCCTCGAGGCGGACACGGCGGGCGAATACCTGCTGACCACCCAGAATCTCCGCTTCGCCCATGTGGACATGACCTTCTTCATCGCGGGCCTTGTGGTCATCGTGGGCATCATCATCGCCTACATCGTCATCAAGAAACGCTATTGGTTCTGGTAACTCTCTGGATCTCAGATAAAAAGGAAAGCCTCCCCAGCCGGGGAGGCTTTCCTTTTTTGTTCTATTTACTCCACCGTCACGCTCTTGGCCAGATTGCGGGGCTTATCGACGTCACAGCCGCGCAGGACGGCCATATAGTAGGCGAACAGCTGCAGCGGCACGATGAGCTGCAGGGGCATCAGCAGCTCGTCGTAGTCGTCCAAGCGCACCACATAGTCTGCCACGCCCTCCGGGACGACAACGTCCTTCGTCGTGAAGAGGATGACCCGCGCACCGCGGCTCTTGGTCTCCTTGGCGTTGGAGATGGTCTTTTCGTACACCTGCTTCTGGGTGGCCAGCGCGATGACCGGCACACCGTCGGTGATGAGGCTGATGGTGCCGTGCTTGAGCTCACCGGCAGCGTAGGCGTCCGAGTGGACGTAGCTGATCTCTTTGAGCTTGAGGCTGCCTTCCAGCGAGAGGGCGTAGTCGAAGCCGCGCCCGATGAAGAAGCAGCTCTGGGTGTTGACGAAGCGGCTGGCGAGGTACTTTATCTGCTCACAGTCGGCCAGACGGGGCTGGATGACCTCACCGGCGCGGAGCAGCTCGGCGGTCAGGCGGCGGGTCTCTGCCTCACTCAGACGGCCTCTGGCGTAGGCCAGACGGAATGCGAAGAGGTAGAGGGTGCAGAGCTGCACCATATAGGCTTTGGTGGACGCTACGGCGATCTCCGGGCCGGCGTAGGTGTAGAGGACGTAGTCCGCTGCGCGGGCGATGGAGCTGCCCACCACGTTGACGACAGCCAGCACCGGCACGCCCCGGCTCTTGGCGAGGCGGAGGGCGGCCAGCGTGTCGCTGGTCTCGCCCGACTGGCTGATGATGATGACGAGGTCGTCGGGGTCGAGGATGGGGTCACGATAGCGGAACTCGCTGGCAATGTCCACCTCGGCAGGGACCCGGGCCAGCCGCTCGATGGCAGTCTTGCCCACCATACCGGCGTGCATGGCCGTGCCGCAGGCCACAAGGTGGATGTTCCTGATGCTGCGCAGCTTCTCATCGCTCAGTTCCGGGATGCGGAGGTCGGGCATACCGTCCTCCACGCGGGGGCTGACGGTGGCCGTGATGGCGGCAGGCTGCTCATGGATCTCTTTCAGCATGAAGTGGGGGTAGCCGCCCTTCTCAGCGGCTTCTTCGTCCCAGTCGGCGGTCAGCACTTCCCGCTCCACCGGCTTGCCGAAGGCGTCGTAGAACCGGATGCCGTCGGCCTTGACCACCGCCATGTCCCCCTCTTCGAGGACGCTGTAGCGGCGGGTGTACTTGAGCAGGGCCGGAATATCGGAGGCCACGAAGTTCTCGCCCTCGCCCCAGCCCACGATGAGGGGGCTCTCCTTCTTGACGGCGTAGATGGTGTCCGGCTCTTCCCGGAACAGCACGCCCAGCGCATAGCTGCCCCGCACCATCGCCAGCGCCTCCCGCAGGGCTTCCAGAGGGCTCTGCTTGGGCTGGGCGCAGCAGAAGTAGTCGATGAGCTTGACCAGCACCTCGGTGTCCGTCTCGCTCTCAAAGGTGACGCCCTTGGCCATCAGGTCGGCCTTCAAAGGGCCGTAGTTCTCGATGATGCCGTTGTGGACGATGCTCACGCGGGGGGTGGAGTGGGGATGGCTGTTGACGTCGCTGGGCTCGCCGTGGGTGGCCCAGCGGGTGTGTCCGATGCCGCAGAAGCTCTCGGGCAGATTTTCTGCCTCCAGCTTGCGGCGGAGCACTTCCAGCCGCCCCTTGCTCTTGACGACGTGGATGCCGCCTTCCAGCGCCAGCGCGACGCCGGCGGAGTCATAGCCGCGGTATTCCAGCTTTTCCAGACCGTTCAGCAGCACTTCCTGGGCGCTGCGCTTACCTGAATAACCTACGATGCCACACATACAAAACACCTCCATGCCGACAGCCCGGCGCGAACGCACACGGCAGCTGTCAGCCTCTTACGATCAGTCTATGTTCTTGTATGGCTTTCTTTGAAAGGGTTCTGTTGCGGTATTGCTGCCGTTTTTTGCCCTTCTCTGCGGCTGGTATAAGCCCCGGAAGCTTTTGCTCCCGTTTCAACCGGAGGAACACCCGCCGAAACTTTCGATGATCCCTCTCCTCGTCACCCTCACGGCTGTCACCCGCGTGGCCCGGCGCTTTTTCGTCAACTGAAGTGGTCTATCCCCTCTTTCTGCTCTTTCCGCCGCCTTCCTGAAAACAAAAACAGCTCCTTTCGGAGCTGTCAGACGCCGACGGAAAAGGTCAGCGGTATTGTATCACAAAGTCCCACATCCGTCAATGGACGCCCAGCATCTTGTGGAGCCTCGGCTGCCAGACCACTTTATAGAGCATCAGCATATTGTGGAGCGCCCGGTCATAGAGCAGGAAGGCTGCATTGCCCATGGCCAGCGTCACCAGCGAGACAGCCAGCGCCGTCGTGCGCAGCTCTTCAGCGATGCTGCCCGCCGGGACCAGCAGCAGCACCAGCCCGTACATCGCCAGGATCCCGCCGTTGCAGAGCAGCAGCTTGCAGACAGCCCGCAGCAGGGCCGGGCGTATCCGCTCGAAATAAGGCTTTGCCAACGGATAGTACCCCAGCAGGAACACAAAGGTGAGGGCCACCTCCTTGTCCGGCACGAAGAGCAGACTCAGCAGGCTCACCGCGCCATAGGCCGTCAGAGCCATGGTCTTCCCGCACTCCACGCAGACTGTGGCGATGAGGAAGCCGGCCACCGCCGGAGCGATGAACATCGCAATGGGAAACACAGCCCCCAGCAGCATCAGGGCCACGCTGAGCGCTGCGGCCATGCCGCAGTAGGCCATGGCCCAGCTTTTACTTCTGCGTCCCTTCATGGCAGCTCCCAGTGTACCGGCTGGCTCTCAGCGTCCAGCGGCTCGATGGCGTGGCGGAGGCCCAGGATCATGATGTTGTCCAGCAGGGTGCGGTTCAGCTTGACGTCCAGCATCCCGTAGGCGCGGACGAGGTCGTTGACCGCAGCGAGGGCCTGCCGCCGGGCGTTTTCCCGGGCGGCGTTCCTGTCGTTGATGCCGTTGAGGAGGAAGACGTTGTAGCGGCCCTTATCTTTGTCCCGGGAAAAGCTCTCCGCTTTGTCCAGCAGATAAGCGGCCCGGCCGATGCAGCTGCCGATGTAGTGCATACTTTTGCGCTGATTGGGGTCGTCGGTGGCCAGCACCGAGTAGAGCGCGCCGTAGAGGTTGCCCTTCGGCTCTGCGGCCAGCAGATAGTTCTTGGCGTTCAGGGTCATCTGGACGTTGGCCTGGTCCCGCTCCTGCACGAAGATGCGCTCCAGTGCCGGGTTCTCGGCGGCGGCCTTCCGGTAGGCTTGCCGCAGCAGGACGGTGTCCACCACCCGCCGTACCTTTTTATAGAAGGGCAGATCGGCCCACTGGGCATCCTGGATGCGGTGCCAGCTCAGCAGGACTTCCACCTGTGCGGCCAGCCGGATGCCCTTGGTCTGACACATCATCTGCCGCCAGACCAGCGTACCCGGCTCCCGCATCTGCTTACAGGTGGCCGGACGTCCTGCCAGACTGTCGGCCAGCACTGCGAACAGGACGCCGTTGTAGCGCAGACCATAGCAGGAATACAGCCCATAGGTGGTGTAGAGCTGGCGGCGGACGCCGCGCTGATACCACTGATAGGTGTTGTAATCCCGGATGGTCAGCTCCGGCAGATAGGGCCGCATACGTCCCTTCATTCTGTTCATTCCTTTCGCGGGCCGCGCCGGGCGCAGCCTTTCTTGCAGGGGAAGACCGCTTCCCCACAGCTATAGACTAGTATAATCTATTTTTCGTCAGCGTTCAACCGTTCTTTTGTAAATTTAATTAGAAAAGACCGCACTGGAATCGATTTCAGTGCGGTCTTTGGGTGCATCTTATTTCTTTTCGAAACGGCTCGTGTGGCCGGGCTGGGTGCGCTTGCCGTCAAAGCCGCTCTTGGGCATGGGCTTTGCGGGGCGGTTCTCGAACTTGGGGGCGTTGTAGTACATATACAGCTGGCAGGGGATCATGCCGTTGTACATCTTGCGGCGCTTGTTGGCCCGCTTGCCGTAGTGGTGTTCAAAATCCATATCGGCAGTGATGGCATAGACACCGGCGCAGGGGTGGGCCTCCATCTGCTGGCCGAGGGTACGGGCCAGCTTGGCGGCACCCTCGATGGTGCTCATGCGCTCGCCGTACGGGGGATTGGTCAGGACGATGGCCTCGCTCCTGGCGGCGAAATCGGCCACGTCGGCCACCTCGAAGTGGCAGCGCTTCTCCACGCCGGCCAGCTTGGCGTTGGCGTTGGCCAGAGCCACGGCGGCGGGGTCGATGTCGTAACCGAAGGCCTCAAAGCCCACGTCCAGCTTGGAGTCGGCCAGAGCCTTCTGGCGCTGCTCGGCCCAGATGGCGGCAGGCACGAAGCTGTAGCGCTCGGCGGCAAAGCGGCGCTTGAGGCCGGGGGCGATGTTCATGGCCTTCTGAGCGGCCTCGATGAGGAGGGTGCCGCTGCCGCAGAAGGGGTCTTCCACGAGGCTGTCGCGGCGGACGCGGCCCAGGTCGGCGATGGTAGCGGCCAGCGTCTCACGGATGGGGGCCTCCATGGAGTTGCGGCGGTAGCCGCGCTTGTGCAGGCCGTCGCCGGTGGTGTCCAGCATGATCTCGCAGACGTTCTTGCGGAGCATGAAGCGGATCTTATACTCCGCGCCGGTCTCGGGCAGGCTGGTGGTGCGGTGGCCCTGCATCAGGCGCTTGACCACGGCCTTCTTGATGATGCTCTGGCAGGCCGGCACGCTGGACAGCTGGCTGTTCAGCGAAGAGCCGGTGACCGGGAAGGCCGCGTCGGCGGGCAGCAGCTCTTCCCAGTGGATGGAGTAGACGCCGTCGAACAGCTCGTCGAAGGTGGTGGCCGTGTAGGTGTTCAGGAGCAGCATCACGCGCTCCACGGTGCGGAGGTTGAGGTTGGCGGCGGCGATCATATCCGCGCCGCCCTTGAAGGTCAGACGGCCGTCGCTGACCCGGATGTCCTCGGCGCCGATGCGGCGCAGCTCAAAGTTGGCCGTGGACTCGCACCCGAAAAAGCAGGGGGCGATGAGTTCAAATTTTGCAGGCATTCTGGTTTCCTTTCCTGTCGGGTGCGGCGTGCCGCACCAAAAAACAGGCCCGCCCCGCTGGGGGCAGGCCCAAAGCTTCTTCGTCTTGTGCGGACGGCTCAGCGGCTGCCGCGGCGTCCCCGGGGTGCGTAGCCGCCGCCCCGGCGGTTGTTGGTCTCATGGTCGAGGTCGGCCATCTTCTCTTCGCTCTGGCTCTTGAAGCGGCTCATCATGTCCTCAAAGCTCAGGTTGTCGCTCTTGGCCGGGGCCTTGGGCTGCCAGACGCGGGGCGCTGCGTCCCGTGCCGGGCCGCGGCCGCCCTGGGGACGGCCGCCCTGACCGTTGCGGCGGAAGCCGCCTTCCCGCGGGCCGTTGTTGTTGGGGCGGGGGCCGCGGCCTTCACGCGGAGCGCGGGGTGCCGGCGGCAGCAGCCGCTTGATGGACAGCGCGATCTTGCCGTCCGGTGCCACGTTGATGACCTGCACCTTCACGGTGTCGCCGTCATGCAGCACGGCTGCAATATCCTGCACATACTCGTTGGACACCTCAGAAATGTGGACCATGCCCACGCGGCCCTCCGGCAGCGCAACGAATGCGCCAAACGGTTTTACGCCGGTGACACGGCCTTCAAAAATATTCCCTACCTCAATCGCCAAAACTCAATACTCCTTGTTGACTAATGTGTTTCCCGCCGGCCGCAAGCCGCCCGGGGCGCGGCATCAGTTGCCCGTCACATCCACAAAGATGCGCTCGTTGGCCGCTGCATAATTGTAAGAGTCCCGCGCGACCCACTCGGTCACGTCGTCCGAGTCGCCGCTGAGGATGCGCTGCATCTCCTCGTTCTGGGTCTTCTGCTGGTCGATCTGCTCCTGCAGGGTGTCCAGCTCCGCTTTCTTGGAGCTGAGCGCCACCTGATTTGCGATGTACGCCGCCAGCATACTCAGCAAAAGCAGAAGGAAGAGCAGTTTCAGCACAGCGCCCACGACGGACGCCTTTCTCTTCCGCTTTTTCCGGCTCGGATTCGCCATAACACAGTGCCTCCCGTTTTCGGACAGCAGGCCCGATGCGCCTGTACTCTCACTTTGATACGTTTGAATTATACAACATACGCCGTGGTGTTGGCAAGCTCTTTTTCTGTTTTTTTGCAAGTCTTTTTTCGTTCCGCCGTACTTTGGCGGCGGCGCGGGCGGCTTTCCACGGGGCGATGCGCCGGGCGGCGAGCCGCACCGGCCCCAGCAGCAGTTTCCCCGCAAAGGCTTCGGCAGCGGCGAACAGAGGCCGCAGCGCTGCCTGCACCGCCCCGGCGGCACAGAACGCCGCCAGCGCCATATAGCCCCGCAGCTGCCCGGCCTGACTCTGGGAGACGGCGTAGCTCTGCAAAGCCATCAGCACAGCTCCCACAAAAAGCATATCCGGCAGGAATGCGGCCCTGCCCCGGGTGGGCAGAACGGCCCGCGCCGCGCCCAGCACACCGCCCAGCACCGCGCAGGCCGCCATCTCCTGCCCCACCGCCCAGGGCGAAAGCGCCGGGCCCATCACCGGACGAGACGGCGCAGAAAGCCGCCCGGCGTATGCTCTGCGGTGTATTCCAGCGTGTCCACCCGGCCTGTAAGCTTGACTTCGCCTTTGTCGAGGTCGAGGCTGGTGACGCTCAGCTCGGCCCCGGTGAGTTCCAGCGTCCCTTTCGAGGTGAGCATCGCCGCCCCCTCGGCGTCGCAGCGGATGACCCGCCGCACACCGGTGACGGTCAGCTTGTTCCGCCCCTCCAGGATGAGGTCATGCGGCAGAGCCTGCTCCGGCTTTGCGTCCTGTTGTTTCATGACATTCCCCTCCCCTTTTCTGCCATCTTATGCAGGGCGGGGCGGGGTCATGCCGGATTTACTCGGCTTTCGGGGCGTCGTGGGCGGCTGCCAGCACGTTGTCCTGCTCGATGATCTCGTACATCTCGCGGGCCACGTCCTTGGTGCGGGGCTCCACGTCGGAGAGGACCTTCACCTTGATGGGCCGGTTGCCGAAGGTGACCTCGATGATGTCGCCGGCCTTGACGGCCTGGCTGGCCTTGGCGGTCTTGCCGTTGATGAGGATGCGGCCCGCGTCGGCCACCTCGTTTGCTACCGTGCGGCGCTTGATGAGCCGCGAAACTTTCAGATATTTGTCTAAACGCATTTCTAAACTCCTTGTATCAACCTCTCCGTCACGCCTACGGCGTGCCACCTCTCCTATCGAGGAGAGGCCTTGGCAGTCCGTAAAGTTTCGTCTTCACCTATAAACTTTTCCTCTTCGCCAGAGGCTCCCCTCGGTAGGGGAGCTGTCGAGCGATAGCGAGACTGAGAGGTTGTTCCTCTATTAAAAAAGCCGCCGGGCCTAAAGGTTCCGGCGGCGATGGGTTTTCTCTTACAGGGTGTCCTTCAGAGCCTTGCCCGGCTTGAACACGATGCTCTTGGAAGCAGCGATGGTGATGGCCTCGCGGGTGCGGGGGTTGATGCCCTGACGCTCAGCGCGCTCACGCACCTCGAAGGTGCCGAAGCCGGAGATGGAGATCTTCTCACCCTCGGCCATAGCCTTGCCCAGTGCCTCGAATGTAGCGTTGACAGCCATCTCGGCGCTCTTCTTGCTCATCTCAGTGTTTGCCGCAACCTGTGCGATCAGATCGGTCTTGGTCATAATAAAAGCCTCCACAATATTCTCAACATTTTCTATTCGAGCAGACGGTCTGACCGTCTGGTACCCGTTTACGTTTCGTCCGCTTCCAGCCTCTGGGTGAAGCGCTTTGCCGCAAAGGTCAGGGCCTCTTCGGCATCCACACCGGCCAGACGCATGGCATCGGCGGCGGCCAGCAGCAGCTCACCGGCGTTCTCTGCCGTCTGCTGTGCGTCCCACGCGGCCTTGGCGCTGTCCAGAGCCCTGGCCGCACCGGCGGCATCCTCCGGCCCGCAGCCGAACCGCGCGGCCCGCTTCTGGAGCTTCTGGGCGCGCATCAGGGCGGGCAGGGTGGCCGGGACGGTGTCCAGCTCATCGGCCAGAGTCGTGCGGCCCTTTTCCTTATTTTTGAGCGCATCCCAGCTGTTTATACCAGCATTTTCCGCCGCCGAGGAAGCAAAGATGTTCGGGTGGCGGAAGACCAGCTTCTCGCACACCTCGCGGCAGACCTTTTCCATGTCGAAACGGCCCCGCTCCTCCTCGATGACGGTGTGGAACACCACCTGCATCAGGACGTCGCCCAGCTCTTCCTGCATCATGACAGGGTCGTCGGCGTCGATGGCTTCCAGCGCCTCGCACGTTTCTTCCAGAAAGTTTTTCCGGATGGAAGCGTGGGTCTGGACTTTGTCCCACGGACAGCCGTTCTCCCTGTCTCTCAGGATGCGGATGATCTCCACGAGGTCTTCCGCCGTATAGTGTTCCCGCGGCGTCCAGTCCTGCATGGGGCGTCTCCTTTCCGCATTCCGAAAACATCTGCGAACAGATTCAAATTGTACCGCAGAATCTGCCGAAATGCAAGGGTACAAGCGCATTTTCCGGCTTTTTGCGGCAAAATTTTCATTTCATTCACAACAAAAGGCGGCATCCCCCGGGGGACACCGCCCTGCGTGGGCTTTTTCGCTTACAGCTGTGCGCCGCACTTGTTGCAGAACAGTGCGTCGTCCGAGACGGGCGCGCCGCACTGGGGGCAGGTCTTGGCCTCGTTGTCCTCGGGCTTTGCCTCGGCGGGCTCTGCGGCTGCGTCAGCCGTCACGTCGGCGGCGGCCTCTTCCGTCTCCTCGAACGTCGTCTCAATGACGGTATCCGGCTCGAGAGAGGCTTTCAGGTCGGAGAGCTCCTGCTCGATGTTGGCGATCATCTCGATGTATTTGTCCACAAGGGGCTGGTTCTCCTCGTTGCCCTTGGCCAGACTATACACCAGAGCGCCCAGCTGGCGCTGCGCCTTGTACAGCTTGCTCTGCGCGTTCACGATCTTTGCCTGGGTGCGGCCCTTTTCGGCCAGATCCAGCGCGGCATTCTTTCCTTTCTCGGCATACTCGAGGCCCATTTCCTTGATCTTATTGAAGTCCATAAAAGACACCTCACTTGTCTATGCCCGGGGTGGGCAGCACTCCTCTGCGTTTTCTGCTCAGGCTGTCCCTGTGCCGCCGGAGATTATTTTCATTATAGCGCACTCCCGGGGGGAATGCAACGAATCCCACCCAAGTTTTACAGAATCGTGCGGATTTGGAAACAGTTTTTTCGCAATTTGCACACTTTCCACGTTCTGATGTTTTTTACACTTCACCTGCGTAGAACTCGCGCAGCATACTGTCGGCGGGCAGAAGCTCCAGCTCCACCGGGGCCACATGCTCGAAGCGGCGGGCCGTCTCGTCCCAGAGCTCCGCGTTGTGGCCTTCCAGCGTGAAGCGCTGGCTCACCGGGCGCAGGAGCTTTGCGATGAGGCCCAGCTCGTAGGTGAAGGAAGTGTCCAGCAAAAAGTCTGCCGTAGTCTTGAAGCCCTTGATATACCGGGTCTCGCCGTCGAGGACCCGGTCCCACATGGCGAGGGTCTTGGCGGGGCTGCGGCCCCGGGCGGCGGCATCCCGCAGGGTGCGGCGGCAGAGGCGGATGTCCTGGGTGTTGATGACACGGCGGCCATCAATGCAGTATTCCTCCCGCAGGCCGGCGTAAATGCGGTAGACGTCATCGCCCTTCACGAGGCCCGTCAGCTCGGGGTTCAGGGCGTGGATGCCCTCCACGATGCAGACGCCGCCCTTGAGGTCCAGCGTCTCCGTCTCGGAGGAGCGGGACTCGGTGGTGAAGTCGTAGATGGGCAGCACGGTCTTGCCGGTGGTGCTCAGATCGCTGAGGCACTGGCGGATGAGGGGCATATCCAGCGTGTCGGGGTTCTCGTAGTCCAGCGTACCGTCGGGCAGGCGGGGGTAATACTGAGCGCCCTTGAAGAAGTTATCCAGACTGATGACATGGGCTGGGGTGCCGGAGGCTTCCAGAGCCTCCGCCACCTTATGAGCCGAAGTCGTCTTGCCGCTGGCCGACGGGCCGGTGAGCATGACGATCTTGGCGCGGGAGTCCCGGATCTTCTGGGCAGCATAGGCCACCCGCTGGCGGTAGCTCTTCTCGCTCATCTCCGCCAGCGCCGCCGGGCTCTGGGCGGCGACGTTGTACAGGTCTATCTCAACCAGACGTTTCGGTACCCAAATCGTGATCATAAAAAACCGCCACTCCTTTTTTCCGTTCCAGCACTTCGTCGAAACGCTGGATGTATTCTGTCGGATACTTGAAATTAAAGATGCGCTGCATCCGCTTGCCGCCGTCGGCCACCAGCTTGGTGCTGCCGCCTGCGCCGGCCGAGAGGATGGTCTGGACTTCTTCCATGATATAGATATTATAATCCCCCTCGTGACCCGGCTTGCACCAGCCCACGTTTTCCAGGTTTTGGAGGGTATTTTTCTGACGATAGAGGTAGTAGGGCCGATAGCCCGCCTCGGCCAGCAGATGGCACTTTTCCAGCATAGCGGCCACGTCGGCGTAGTCGTTCTCCTTCTGGTCCTCGATGACGATGCGGGAGGCCCGCTTGAGGGTCAGGGTGTGGACGGTGATGTTCTCAGGGTCGAGGGCGATGGCCTGACGCAGGCTCTTCTCGAACCCTTCCACCGTGTCGCCGGGCAGGCCAGCGATGAGGTCCATGTTGATGTCGTCGTGGCCTGCGGCCCGGGCCTCGGCATAGCAGTCGAGGATGTCCTGAGCCGAGTGCTTGCGGCCAATGTTCGCCAACACTTCATCCGAGAAGGTCTGCGGATTGATGGAGATGCGGGTCGCGCCGTATTCCTTGATGACGGCCAGCTTTTCGGCGTCGGTGCAGTCGGGGCGTCCGGCTTCCACCGTGTATTCCACAATGGCGGAAAGGTCGAAGCAGTCCCGCACCGTCCCCATGAGCTGGCGCAGCTGCGCTGCCGAGAGGCTGGTGGGGGTGCCGCCGCCGATGTAGATGCTGCAGAGCTTCAGCCCGGCCTTGTCGGCCTCGTCCCGGATGGCCTCGACCTCTCTGCACAGGCAGTCCACATAGGGCTGCACCAGCTTGCGGTCACGGTCGAGGTTGCAGCTGACGAAGCTGCAATAGCTGCACCGGGAGGGGCAGAACGGGATGCCGATATAAAGGCTGTAGGTCTTGGGCGCACTGCCCATTTTCAGGATAGGCTCCTGCAAGTCCGCGATGGCCTTGGCCATACCGTATTTTTCGGGCGAGCAGTCGAAGCGCTTGAGGAAGAAATCGTCGATCTCCTCTTCCGTCCAGCCTGCAGCCCGCTTGTCGTGGACGAGGCGCACCGGACGGACGCCGGTCATCTTGCCCCAGGGCGGGCGGATGCCCGTCCAGCTGCGCAGCAGGTCATAGGTCAGGCTGGCCAGCGCAAATTCCGGCGTCTCGCCGCCCTCTTCCACGGGAATGGGCAGCGGCGCTTCGGCGGTCCGGCTCTTGCCGCCCTGCCGCACCATGGCCCAGAGCTTATCAGGCCGCTTCTCAGCCCAGACGCAGTCTGCGCCGTCCTCGGGCGGGGTGAGGGTGAGCGGGGCCATTGGGTAGAACAGGCGGACGAGGTGCTCCACCTCGTAGCCCGAGCCGAGGCCCGTGATATAGATATTCATGTGAAATCCCGCCTTTTTATGCGTTTCTCAACGCATTTTTGATATAGAAGTTGGTGGCGGCCTCCTGCCCGAAGGTAGAAAAATCGCCGTGGCCGGGCAGCACCTGCGCCTCGGCCGGGACGGGCAGGGCCGCGAACTTGCGCAGGCTCTCGTCCATCTTCCGGCTGTCGCCGCCCTCGAGGTCGGTGCGGCCGATGCTGCCCTGAAAGACGGTGTCGCCCACGAAGAGATAGTTTTCACACAGCAGCACCACGCTGCCCTCGGTGTGGCCGGGGGTGTGCCAGACAGTGAAGCGCAGCTCGTCGAGGGGGATGACCTCGCCCTCTTCGTAGCCGCTGTCCGAACCCTTGAGGGGCAGCAGCTGGGTCCCCCGACAGTCGGCGGGCTCACAGTAGAGCTTTGCGCCCCACTCGCGGCTCAGGACCCCCGCACTGCCCACATGGTCGTAGTGGCCGTGGGTGCAGAGGATGAGGCTCAGCCTGCCGCCGTGCTCCTTCAAGATCTTATCGTACTCCTGCACCTCGGCGGCGGGGTCGATGACCACCGCGTTGCCTGCGTCCGAGATGAGCAGGAAGCTGTTGGTGTAAAACGGCGCAGGGCCGACCAGATGAAATGCCTTCATGGTTTATTTTTCTCCTTTATGCCACTCGTCGGTGTCGATGACGATGGTGCAGGGGCCTTCGTTGACCAGCGACACCTGCATATCCGCGCCGAACTCGCCGTGCTGGACATCCTTGAGGCCCTGCTTGTTCATCTCGGCGAGGAACAGCTCGTAGGCATCCACAGCCAGCGGCGGTCTTGCCGCCTTGATGAAGCTGGGGCGGAAGCCCTTCTTCGTGTCGCCGTAGAGGGTGAACTGGCTCACCACCAGTGCAGAGTACCCGAGGTCCTTTGCGCTGAGGTTCAGCTTGTCGTTTTCGTCCTTGAAAATGCGCAGGCCCGCGCATTTTTCAGCCAGCTTCGGCACGATGTCGAGAGTATCGGTGTCCTTGACGCCCAGCAGGATGACGAGGCCGGGGCCAATGGGGCGCGGCTCACCGCCGTTGACCCGGACGCTGGCCGAGGATACGGCCTGAATGACTGCACGCATATTAGCTCCTTGTTACCTTGAGCACATCCTTGACTTTGGACAGACGGGCCACGACCCGGTTGAGGTGCTCTGTATTGTTGATGCCGATGGTCAGACTGATGACGGCACAGTTGTTCTCCACCTGACGGGCGTTCATGGCGTAGATGGGGACGCGGATGTCAGCCAGCGCGGCCAGCACATCGGACAGCAGCTCGTTGCGGTTGAGGGCGATGATCTCCAGACCGGCCTTGTAGCTGTCCTTGACGCTGTCGGCCCAGTACGCCTTGACCCAGCGGGGGGCGTTGGAGGGATCTTTCATGCTGGACACCGCGTTGGCGCAGCTCTGCTTGTGGATGGAGACGCCGAAGCCCCGGGTGATGAAGCCCACGATGGGGTCGCCGGGCAGGGGCGAGCAGCACTTTGCAAACTTGATGGGGGTGTTGTCGAAGCCCTCCACCACCACGCCGTCGGTGGCGTGGACGCGGCTCAAATCGACCTTCGGCAGGTCCTCCACCGACTTGTTCTCAGCAGCCTCGGCGGCCTTGAGCTTCTGCCACTCCTCTTTGAGCTTGGGCAGGCAGTTGGCGATGGTCATGCCGCCGTAGCCGATGGCAGCGTAAATCTCCTCCGCGTTGTTCTGGCGCAGACGGCGGCTGCAGCTGCCCACGAACTCATCCAGCTGGTCGTCAGGGATGAAGATCATCTCCCGGCGCAGCTCTTTGGCCAGCGCGTCGCGGCCCTGCTGGATGTTCTCTTCGCGGCGCATCTTCTTGAACCAGTTGCGTATCTTGCTCTTGGCCTCGCTGGTGCGCACGATCTTGAGCCAGTCGCGGCTGGGGCCTTTGTCCGCCGGGCCGAGGATGACTTCAATGATCTCGCCCGTCGCCACGACATGGTCGATGGGGACGATGCGGTTGTTGACCTTACAGCCCACCATCCGGTTGCCGACGGCAGAGTGGATGGCGTAGGCAAAGTCGATGCAGTTGGCGCCCGCAGGCAGGTTGATGACGTCGCCCTTCGGGGTGAAGGCAAAGACCTCCTCCGGCAGCAGGTCGCTCTTCAAATCGTGGAGCAGATTGCCGGAATCCTCGCTGACGCGCTGGTTTTCCAGCAGCTGGCTGACCCAGGCCAGACGCTCGTCCAGCTTATCGTGGCCCTCGAGGCCCTCCTTATACTTCCAGTGGGCGGCAACGCCGTACTCGGCCTGCTCGTCCATGGTGCGGGTGCGTATCTGCACCTCAAAGGGGATGCCCTCGTGGCCGATGACGGTGGTGTGGAGGCTCTGGTAGCCGTTGGGCTTGGGGGTGGAGATATAGTCCTTGAAGCGGTTGGGCAGCGGGTGGTACATATCGTGGATGAGGCCCAGGGTGCTGTAGCACTCAGCCAGGGTGTCCAGGATGATGCGCACCGCGTAGATGTCGTAAATTTCATCGAAGGACTTGTTCTGCATGATGGTCTTGCGGTAGATGCCGTAGATGCTCTTGACTCTCCGCTTGATGGTCGCGCCCTCGATGCCGCTCTCCTCGAGGCGGCTCTTGATGACGCCCGACACGCTGGCCAGGAACTCGTCGCCCGCGCGCTCGCTGAGCATCTTGTTGATCTCCTCGTAGCCCACGGGGTCGAGGTAGTGGAGGCTGCGGTCTTCCAGCTCCTCCTTGACGTTCAGGATGCCCAGACGGTTGGCGATGGGAGCGTAGACCTCCATGGTCTCCCGGGCCTTGTCGCGGCGCTTCTGCTCCGGCCATGCGTCGCCGGTGCGCATATTGTGCAGGCGGTCACAGAGCTTGATGATCATGACGCGGACGTCACGGCTCATGGCCAGCAGCATCTTGCGCAGGTTCTCAGCCTGCAGCTCTTCGATATTGGAAAATTGGATCTTGGTCAGCTTGGTGACGCCGTCCACCAGCGCGGCCACCTCTTCGCCGAAAGCGGCGGTCAGGTCGGTCAGTGTGGTGGGGGTATCCTCCACCACATCGTGGAGCAGGGCGGCGGCGATGCTCTCGCTGTCCATGCCGAGGTCCAGCACGAGGCGGGCCACGGCCAGCGGGTGGCAGATATAGGGCTCACCGCTGCGGCGGCAGACCCCTTTGTGGGCGTCGTTGGCCATATTGTAGGCTTTTTCGATCATGGCCATGTTGTAGGCCTTGCCGCTGGCCTTGATGGCCTCCACCAGCTTCTCCCAGGTCACGATCTCGGGCCGCACCTCCGAGGGAAGGGTCCCCTCAGGGGCGTTGGCCGGCAGGGCCGTTGCGGCCACGGTAGCCATCTCCGTCACCGGCACGGGCTGGTGGAGATGGGTCTTTGCAGAATAGCTGTCCTCTTTCGCCGCAGCCGATGCTGCGGGCGAGGGGGTGACAGGTTTCTTTCCCTCAGGCATCTTTATCGTTCCTCCAGACATTTCAGGATGGGCGCATCGGCAAGGTTCTTCTTGCCGGTGGCTGGCACGAGTTCCCAGAACTTTGCCCCGCCCCGGTCAGCCGCTGTGATGAGGCCGACCTGTTCCAGCGCGGAGATGGCCACCAGCGTCCGACCGGTGTTCTCCTCGCCGAGTTTTGCAAACAGGGGCTGCAGGTCTTCGGCGTGCCAGCGCCGCGCCTGCAGCTCCCGATAAACGGTGATGATATGGCTGCGCTCCGGGGCGATGCTCTCCTTCTGCTCCGGCGTCAGGGGCGTACCCCGGCGCAGCGCCTGCACCAGCGCGGCCTGCTCTGCAGCTGTGTTGCCGAGGCCCGCCGGGTGCAGCTCGATGATGCGGCCCGACAGCTGTGCGCCCCGGGGCGAATCGTAGACCGAAAGGCTGATGGCTGCGTCCACGACGTCGCCCGTCGAGTAAGGCACCTGCTCCGGGTGCATCCCGAACCAGACGGCATAGATGCTGGAACTGCCCTGCCGCAGACGCAGGCGGCAGTGCTTGCCCTCCGAGACGGCGTAGACGCCCTCCACGACAGCCCTTTCCAGCACGAAGACCGGGCTGGGGTTGTCGGCACCGTAGGGTGCCAGCTGGTCGAGGCGGCGGACGCTCTCCACCGTCAGACGGTCGAGGTGGACGGACAGATCACACTCCAGCGGCGGGGTGCGCAGCACGGGACACTCCCGGGCCGCCCAGTCGTTGAGCCGCTGGCGGAGCGTCTGCAGATCCTCTTCCCGCACCGAGAGGCCCGCTGCCATGGCGTGGCCGCCGAAGCGGAGCAGGATGTCGGCGCAGGAGGCGATGCACTCGTGCAGGTTGAAGCCCTGCACGCTGCGGCCGCTGCCCTTGCCCTCGCCGTGCTCATCTACCGACACCACGATGACCGGGCGTCCGGTCTTTTCCACAAGGCGGGAGGCCACGATGCCGATGACGCCGGGGTGCCAGTCTCTGCCCCAGAGCAGGATGACCCGGTCTTCGAGGCGTTCCGGCTCAGCGTCCAGCAGCTCCTGCGCGGCTTTGACGATCTCCATCTCCGTCTCCTGCCGCTGGATGTTGATGTCACTCAGCTTATGAGCCAATTCGACCGCCCGGTCTTCGTCCTCACAGAGCACCAGCTGCAAAGCGGTGACAGCGCTGTCCATCCGGCCCGCCGCATTGATGCGGGGCGCGATGGCGTAGCTGATGTTCTCTGCCGTCACCGGCTTGCCTGCAAGGCCCACTTCTTCCAAAAGGGCGCAGAAGCCGGGTCTGTCCGTATTTTGCAACTGGCGCAGACCTGCTTTGACGATGGTGCGGTTCTCCCCTGTCAGGGGCATGACGTCGGCCACGGTGCCAACAGCGGCGAGGTCGCCGCAGTATTCCAGCATCTCTTCCGGCGGGCAGCCATCCAGCGCGGCGCAGAGCTTGAAGGCCACGCCCGCGCCGCACAGGCCCTTGAAGGGGCTGTGGTCGTCGGCACGGCGGGGGTCCACGATGGCCACTGCCTGGGGCAGGGTGTCGTGGGGCAGATGGTGGTCTGTGATGATGAGGTCGATGCCGAGGCTGGCCGCGAATGCGGCTTCCTCTACGGCAGAGATGCCGTTGTCCACCGTGACGATGAGGCGGCAGCCCTTATCGTAGATCGACTGGATGGCGTTCTTCGAGAGGCCGTAGCCGTCGCCCTCCCGGCTGGGCAGCATACACTTGACGGCGGCGCCCATCCCTTTCAGGTGCTGATAGAGCAGGGCCGTGGCGGTCACACCGTCCACGTCGTAGTCGCCGAAGACGACGATGGTCTCCCCTTCGTCGATGGCCCGCAGGATGCGCTCACAGGCTTTGTCCATGTCGGTCAGGAGCATGGGGTCGCTCAGCTCTTCTTCGCCCGCCAGAAGGGTCAGCGCCTCGGCGGGGTCGGTGATGCCCCGGGCAGCGAGGATGCCGGCCAGCAGGCCGGCTTCTTTCTGCTGGGCCGCGAGGACAGAGCGGTACTTTTCCTCGCTCCACTCTTCGTCCATGTTCTGGTATTCCAGCTCTTCGGTGTTCTGCTGGGCGATGGCCGCTGTCAGCTCTTTCAGGGCGGCGCGGTCAACGGTCTTGGTGTTCCAGGCCCGGTAGGTCATCGCAATCCCTCCCCGGCCAGACCATCGTTCGCCAGCATCCCCTGCAGCGCAGCGATCTCGCTGGAAACGTCCAGCGCCACGTCCGACAAAAGCTTATCGTAGAGGTTATCATACGCCTGATTCAGGGTGTGCAGGATGCCCGCAATATCCCGGCGGATGGTCTCCGCATTCTCGCCCTGCTGGCTCTGCACGTCGTTGTAGGTGTGCAGGAGCTTGAGGGTGGTGGGGATATAGTATTCCGCAAAGCGGCGGGCCTTGGGCAGGCTCTCGGGGTGGGCTTCCAGCCAGGCACAGATGGACTCGGTGGTCTTCTGCATATGCTGCAGCTCCTCCACAGCCCGCTCATCCTCCATGAGCTCCTGCTCCTTCTCGAGCACCTGCGCAAAGCGGCGGGTCGTCTCGAGGTTCAGGGGGACTTCTCCGGCCTGTTCCGGCGCTTTTTCCGGTTCGGGCTGGGGCTGATTTTCCTGTGCGGCGCGGTAGTCCTCTGCCGTCAGGTAGAGCTTGTCGTTTTTCTCGTCCAGCCAGGCACTGAGCCAGCCCTTGTGGATGAATTTCCGCAGCATCTTGAGAGCCTTGGTCTTCTTTTTATGCGTCAGGTCGGCCAGCATGGAGAGGGACAGGCCCTTGTGCCAGTCGAAGCCCTCGGCGGTATCGGCGTAGAGCTCCAGGGTCTTGGCGGCCTTCATACGGGACGCGCCCGCCGCGGTCAGCCAGCCGAACACAGCGGTCACAGCGGCAGAGCACCACCCCGTCACCGCGATCGCACCCAGTGCGAGATCGCCGATGGCACTGAGGAACGTATCCGTGGTTTCGGCGATCACGCCGCCGGACGTGAACGCCCCCGCCGTGCCGAAGCAGGCGATGGCCGTGATGCCGAAGAGGACGGCGAAGGTGATGCCGGTCGCCAGCATGGCGACGCCTGCGCTGTGGCGCTTTTTGGCGCTGGTGCGGATATTCTCGATGGCCGTCGGTTCCGGCCTCTTTGCAAAGAAATTGCGCGCCCAGTCGGTCATCCCACTGGCGCCGGCACTGCTTCTGGCCTCCTCGGCCCGCTTCTGGTACTCCTGTTTTCCGGCCTGAAAGACCCGGCCTGCCTCCGAGATGCCATAACCGGCGGCGTTCACCGCGGCGCGGCCCACATCCCACACACGGTCGCCGATCTCCTCGCCCCGGCCTTCAAAGCCGTGGCGGAAGGAGTCGGACATGGTGTCGCCCAGCTCACGGAGCTGGCGTTCCAGCTCCTGCTGCACCTTACGGCCTTCGCTGTCCTGCGCCGTGCGGTCAAAATCGTCTTCACGATCAGTCATTCAACTTCTCACCCTTCTGCCGGGCTGTACCGGCTGATGATGGCGCGGGCCACCCGCAGGCCATCGACGGCGGCACTCATGATGCCGCCCGCATATCCGGCACCCTCGCCGCAGGGATACAATCCTGCCAGCTGGGCGCATTCAAAATTTTCTTCCCGTTTCAGCCGCACCGGGCTGCTGGTACGGGTCTCGAGGCCGGTCAGAATGGCCTCGGGGGCGGTGTAACCCGCAATTTTCCGCTCATAAGCCCGCAGACCGGCCCGCAGGGTGTCGGCCAGTTCGGTCGGCAGCAGTGCGCCGAGGTCCGCAGCGACGACGCCCCGGTCATAGGTGGGCTGGACGCGGCCAATGTTCAGCCGACCCCTGCCCTCCAAAAAGCTCTGGATGTTCTCCGCCGGGGCGGCATACTCTCCGCCGGGACGGCCTGCCGCATAGGCCCGGGCTTCCAGCTCCCGCTGGAAGGCGATGGCCTTCCGGGGGTCGTTGCCGAAGTCTTCACCGCCCACGCTGACCACCACGGCCGCGTTGGCATTCCTGCCGCTGCGGGCGTGGTAGCTCATGCCGTTGGTCACGACGCGGCCCTTTTCGCTGGCCGAAGCCACCACCTGGCCGCCCGGACACATACAGAACGTATAAACGCACCGTTTTTCAACGTGCTGCGAAAGCTGATATTCGCCGCGCGGCAGGGCCGGATGGCCCGCCGCCTCGTGGTAGAGGCTCTTTTCGATCTCCGATTGGAGATGCTCTGCCCGGAAGCCGACGCTGAAGGGCTTGCACTCCAGCACGAGGCCGCTGTCCATCAGCATCCCGAAGGTGTCGCGGGCCGAGTGGCCCACCGCAAAGACCAGCGCCTCACAGGGGAAGGCACCGTCCGTGGTCTGGATGCCGACGAGCTGGCCGTCCCGCCGCTCGAAGCCGGTGAGGGCCGTGTTGAAGTGGACTTCGCCCCCCAGCGACTCGATCTCTTTTCGGATCGAAGTGATGACGACCCGCAGCAGGTCGGTGCCGACATGGGGCTTCTGCTGCCAGGCGATCTCCTTCGGCGCGCCGTGCTCGAGGAACACTTCGGTCACGAAGCCGCAGAGCTCGTCGCCAATGCGGGTGGTGAGCTTGCCGTCCGAGAAGGTGCCGGCGCCGCCCTCGCCGAACTGGATGTTGGCGTTTTCGTCCAGCTCACCGGTGGCGGAGAAATGGTCCACGGCCTTGACACGCTCGTCCAGCGCAGGGCCGCGTTCCAGCACGATGGGCCGGTAGCCCTGACGGGCCAGCAGCAGCGCCGCAAAGAGGCCCGCCGGGCCGAGGCCGCAGACCACTGGCCGGTGCGTCAGCGGCAGAGTGCCGTTCTGCACCGAGAGATCGGTCTTGCCCCGGACGGTGACGCTGCGGGAAGCACCCGCACAGGCGGCCTCTTCCCCCTCCTCTTTCAGGGTCACGGCCACGGTGTACACCAGCTTGGGCTGGCCGTGGCGGGCGTCCACCGAGAGCCGGGCGATGCCCAGATGGCTCACCTTTCCCCGGGGGATGCGGGCGAGGCGGAGGGCTTTTTCGTAGGCCTGCGTCTCCCCGGCGGAGAGGGGCAGGCGAATATCATGGATCAGGATCATATACTCAGTTACTTTCTATCTTGCACTGCACCACATAGCTGCCCAGCGCAAAAATTTTGTCGTTGGCCGGCACATAGAGGCGGCAGGCGATGTTCTGCTGGCCGATGGCGACATAGAAGTCGTCGGCGTCGATCTCAATGACCACCTGTTCCGGATTCAATGCTTCCAGCGAACCGGCCGGGCCGCAGAGGGTGACGTTCATCAGCCGCTCCGTCTCCACGGTCAGGGTGTAGGTGGAGGGCAGGTTGATGACCCGCACACAGCTGGCGGGCAGGTTCATGGTCTTGGTTTCCAGACGGGAGCTGTCGAAGCTGACCGTGATGCTGGAGATGTTGTCCAGCAGGCGGATGCCGCTGGGCAGCTCGATGGGCATTTCGTACACCTTATCCAGTGCAAAGGTGGAAAGGTCGATGGTACCCACCGACAGGGTGGACAGACGGTCGATCTGGGACTCCGGGCCGGCCACATTGAGGGTCTTTTTGCTCAGGGAGTAGACCAGCACCGAGGGGTCAAAGTCGCGGGGCGCGTTGATAAAGCTGACTTCCACCGGCAGGGTGGCCAGCTTATACACCTGCAGCGTGACCTCGACGCTGTCCGTTTCCAGAGTAGTATACTCAAATTTCACCTCTCCGCCGCTGCGGGTGTAAAAACGCAGGCCGGTGTCCAGAGTGACGGGACTGGTCAGCTCGCCGCTGTATGTCACCTCGGCGGTGCAGGTCTCTACCTTGCTCAGCTCGGTGCTGGGTCCGGAGAGAGTCACCGTCTCCTTCGAGATGTCGGTGCCGTAGAGGATATAGCCGTCTGCTATCTTCAGGTAATTCGTCGTCACCTGGATGGGCAGGGTCTTTTCTTCCACCACATCGAACACCACGTCCACGGTGTTGTCGCCGTCGATGGAGACGGACACACCGGTGAGCAGGGTGCTCTGGCTCCGCACCTGAAGGCGCAGGCTCTTTTCGCCGCTGTCGCGGACGCTGGACCAGTCGGGGTAGACGACAAAGTCGTTGGCCGACAGGCTGCCGATGGTGTAGCCGTCGCCGGAAAGCTTCAGGTTGACCGTTTTTTCCTCTGCATTGACGATGCTCAGGCCCCGGGAAGTGTAGGCAGCCGAATCATAGCTGAAGTCCACCGGAACATTATAGATGGTGGTGGTGGTGCCGGGCTGCACGACGATGGTGACAGCCATCCACGCGATGACTGCACCCAGCAAAGAAAGCAGGAGCCGGATGCGGCGGTCGTTCAGCAGATTGCGCTTGGGGGGTACGGCAGGCTTGCCGTTGTTCTGCTCAGTGCTCATTGCTGCTCATCCTCCTCCTTGTTGTTCACCCAGTTCAGCAGGCGCTTGCCCCGGGCCTTCCAGCCCTCGGCAGCGCTCTTCTCGCTGGCGGTCTCCTTGGGTATCATCTCATCCACCAGCCGGGTGTAAAGGGTCTGACGGTCAAAGTGGCGCATGAGCACACCGTTTTTCGCCATCGAGATGATGCCCGTCTCCTCGCTGACCACGATGGCGATGGCGTCGGAGTTCTCGGCGATGCCGAGGCAGGCGCGGTGGCGGGTACCCATGTCCTTGCCCAGGTCCAGATTATTGGAAAGGGGCAGCACACAGCCTGCGGCCTTGATGCGGCCATTCTCGATGATGGCTGCGCCGTCGTGGAGGGGGGTACCCTCGTAGAAGATGGTACCCAGCACCTCGAGGTTGACTGCACTGTTCACAGGCGTGCCGGTGCGGACGATCTCAGAAAGGTTGGTGTTCCGTTCCAGCACGATGAGCGCGCCGGTCTTGGTCTCCGAAAAGCGCTCTGCCGCGTCGCAGATGGCGATGATGGCGCTGCGCCACGCGCCCTTGAGGCTGGTGTCGTTGTAGCGGTTTTTATTGAAGAAGCGATAGGCCCACTGGTCGGTCTGGCCCATCCGCTCCAGCGCACGCCGTATCTCGGGCTGGAACAGCACCACCAGCGTCAGCAGACCGACTTGCAGCAGCGAGTTGAGCAGCCAGGTGACGGTGCGCATATTCAGGATGTTGGCCACCAGATAGACCGCCAGCACGATGAGCGCGCCCTTGGCCAGCTGGCCGGCGCGGGTGCGGTTGACGATGCCCAGCAGCTGGTAGATGAGGAACGCGATGATGAGGATGTCCAGCAGGTCTACCAGCTTGAAGGTCTGGAAATTTGCTACGATAGAGTTCAGAGTCATGGGTCACATTCTCCCGTTCACACTGCTTCGATGAGGGCGACGGCGTGGGCTGCGATGCCCAGCCCCTCGCCGGTAAAGCCCAGATGTTCCTCGGTGGTGGCTTTGACGCTCACGGCGTCCACCGGCATCCCGAAAGCCTCGGCCAGCTTTGCCCGCATGGCCGGGATGTGGGGGGCCAGCTTCGGGCACTGGCAGAGGACGGTGGCGTCGATGTTCTCGATGCGCCAGCCGTGCCCGGTCATGATTTCTGCCACACGGCGGGCCAGCATGAGGCTGTCGGCCCCAGCGTACTCTTCCGCCGTATCGGGGAAGTGCTGGCCGATGTCGCCCAGCGCCGCTGCGCCCAGCACGGCGTCCATGACCGCGTGGGCCAGCACGTCGGCGTCCGAGTGGCCCAGCAGGCCCTTCTCATACGGCACTTCCACGCCGCCCAGGATGAGCTTGCGGCCCTCCACCAGACGGTGGACGTCGTAACCATGACCAATGCGCATTTTCTTTCCTCCGTTCCCGGCCCGGGGCAGGTCCTCCCGGGTGGTGATCTTGATGTTTGCGTAGTCGCCCTGTACCAGCTCCACCGAACGGCCCGTCAGCTCGAACAGGCTGCAGTCGTCGGTGACGAGGCGGGCGCTGGCCTCGTCCAGTTCATCCAGCGCCGCCAGATAGGCGGCCCGGTCGAAGCACTGGGGCGTCTGCACCGCATAAAGGGTGCTGCGGTCGGGGGTGTTCTCCACCATGCAGCCTTCCGGCACAGTCTTGCCGTTTCCGCCCTTCGCCCGCTTGATGGTGTCCTTCACCGGCACCGCCGGGGCGGCGGCACCGCAGCGGGCAGCGGCCGCTATCGTATCGGCGATAACGCTCTGGCTCACGAAGGGCCGGGCCGCGTCGTGGACCGCCACCAGTTTGCCGTGGGCAGCAGCCACGCCGCTGCGGGCGCTCTCGGCGCGGGTCGAGCCGCCCCTCACCAGCCGCACCGGCTTTTTGCAGCGGGCAGCGGCCCGCTGGGCATTCTCACTGGACTCGCCGGTCACGATCACCAGCTCGTCCACCTCCGGACACTCGTCAAAGGCCCGGACGCTCCGCTCCAGAACGGTCTCACCGCCCAGATCGAAGCTCAGTTTATCAAATCCCATCCGGGTGGAAGAACCAGCCGCCACCAGGACTGCCGTCACACGACATTCCAATTTCTTACACCTGCCCCATTTTATTCCTGCCCTGCGCCGCACTGCACAGAGCGTATTATTATTCATTGAATATTATAGCGTATCCACCCACAAACTGCAACAGCCCTCGCCCATCAAAAATGCCCCCGTGCAGCACTTTTGGCGCTGTACGGGGGCATAAATTTTTTATGAAATTTCTGCGTTATGCGAGGATGGGCTCGATGGCAGCGGCCAGCGCATCCTTCTGAGCCTGTGCCTCGGCCAGGTCTTTGCCCAGAGTGGTGAAGTAGGTCTTGATCTTCGGCTCAGTGCCGGAGGGACGGACGACCACGGTAGCGCCGTTGTCCAGAGTGTAGATGAGGACGTTTGCGGCGGGCAGGCCGGTCTCTTCGGGCTTCTTGTAGTCGGTGACCTTGACCACCTTGTGGCCGGCCAGCTCGGTGAGGGGCTCGTCACGCAGCTTCTGCATGATGGAAGCCATCTTCTCCATGCCGGTCAGGCCGGGGAACTCGAAGCTGTCCACCTTGTTCAGGTAGCGGCCATACTCCTTGTAGATCTCTTCCAGACGCTCCTTGATGGAAGAACCGATGCTGCGGTAGTAAGCGGCCATCTCGCAGATGAGCATGGAGCCGATGACGGCGTCCTTATCGCGGACATAGGGGCCGGCCAGATAGCCGTAGCTCTCCTCGAAGCCGAAGATGAAGCGATCCACTTCACCGGCAGCTTCCAGATTTGCGATCTGATCGCCGATCCACTTGAAGCCGGTCAGCACGCTGCGCATCTCCACGCCGTAGTGGGCGGCGATGGCATCGGCCAGCGGGGTGGAGACGATGGACTTGACGGCGACGGGATTTTTCGGCATGGTACCCTTCTCGATGCGGCCTGCGCAGATGTAATCCAGCAGCAAAGCGCCCATCTCGTTGCCGGAGACCAGCTCATAGCTGCCGTCCGGACACTTCATGGCGATACCCACGCGGTCGGCGTCGGGGTCGGTGGCCAGCATCAGGTCGGCGCCGGTCTTGGTGGCGAGGTCGAGGCCCAGCTTCAGAGCCTCGAAGATCTCAGGGTTGGGGTAGGAGCAGGTGGTGAAGTAGCCGTTGGGGTACTCCTGCTCCGGCACGACGGTGATGTCGGTGACGCCCATGTCGTTCAGAACGTGGGTGACCGGCACCAGACCGGAACCGTTCAGCGGGCTGTAGACCAGCTTCAGGCCGGCGGTCTTGCACAGGCCCGGGCGCACCTGACGTGCCTCAATGGCGGCGTAGAGGGCGTTCTTGCAGTCGTCGCCCACAAAGCGGATGAGGCCCTGCTCGACGCCTTCGGCAAAGGAGATGTACTTTGCGCCGGTCAGGACATCGGTCTTCTGGATCTCGTCGTAGACGATGGCGGCGGCGTCATCGGTCATCTGGCAGCCGTCGGGGCCGTAGGCCTTGTAGCCGTTGTACTTGGCGGGGTTATGAGAAGCGGTGACCATGATGCCCGCATTGCACTCATAGTAACGGGTGGCAAAGCTCAGGGCCGGGACAGGCATCAGAGCATCATAAATGCGCACCTTGATGCCGTTTGCGGCCAGAACGCCGGCGGCAGTCTTGGCAAAGACGTCGCTCTTCAGGCGGCTGTCGTAGCTGATGGCCACGGTCTGATTGCCGCCCTGGGTCTTGACCCAGTTTGCCAGGCCCTGGGTGGCCTGACGCACAACGTAGATGTTCATGCGGTTGGTGCCAGCGCCCAGCACGCCGCGCAGGCCGGCGGTACCGAACTTCAGTGCAACGGCAAAGCGGTCCTTGATCTCGTCGTCGTTTCCCTCGATCCTGGCCAGCTCCGGCTTCAGATCTGCGTCCTCCAGATCCGCTGCCAGCCAGCGCTTATACTCATCCTGATACATATTGCACACCTTACCTTTATAATTTTTGACCATAATGGACAAATTCATCCAAGTCTACTTATAATATAAGCTTTTATACGCTTTGTGTCAATTCAGGATTATGTACCAAGTTTTCCCCCTCAAAACCAGCAAATGCCACAAATCGTGCAGGCTTTCCGCTCTCCTGCTGCCCATTTGCAGCCGTGCAGGGCCAGTACACCTGCCCTGCGTCGTCCAGTACATCCAGCCAGTGGCCCAGCCCTACTCCATTTTCGCACAGATACCGCATCAGGGACATCAGCCGCCCGAAGTCGCCCACCGGGCAGATGACCTGCTCCGTGACACACTCTTCTCCCTGCTGTTGCCGCACTGCCAGTACAACTCCCTCTTCCTCTACGCTTGCGCTGTAGTACAGCGTGTGTGCAAGCTGAAAGCCTTCGATGCTGGAATAGGGCCTGGTGTAACAGCAGTACTCTTTCGCAACCATAAGATTCTTCCTCCAATCGCAGATCGCCCGCGTTTCGTTGACATCTCACATGCCCTTTAATATAATAGATTCAAACAGAAAATTGTGTCGAACTTGGGCGTCTGCGCCCTGTCTTTCCCATTTCTTAGTCAGTTCTTAGCCAACCATCCCATGTCTTTTGTCTGTTATCTCAGAAGAAGTTTCGAAGCACCGCAAAATTTTGTCATCCCCTTTTATGGATGGTTTCTGCCGCCCCATCGGGCAGAAAGGAGCGCCCATGTACGCAGTCCTCAAGAGCTTCGGTCTCAAGGGCCTCAATGGCTTCCCCGTGGAAGTCGAGGCCGACATCTCGGGCGGGATGCCCGCCCTCTCCATCGTCGGCCTGCCGGACTCCGCCGTCCGGGAGAGCGGCGACCGCGTCCACGCAGCCCTGAAAAATCTGGGCTTCAAGTGGCCTGACCGCCGCATCACCATCAACCTCGCTCCCGCCGACGTCCGCAAGACCGGCCCGGTGTATGACCTGCCCCTGCTGCTGGCGGTGCTGGCCGCTTCCGGGCAGCTGGAGCCGCCGCCGAAGGACACGGCCTTTCTGGGGGAGCTGGCACTGGACGGCAGTCTCCGCCCGGTGTCCGGCGTCCTGCCCATGGCGCTGGAGGCTGCTGCCGGCGGTGTGCGGGCGCTCTATGTCCCTGCCGAGAATGCTGCCGAAGCCGCTGAAGCCTGCGGCAGCGAGATGCAGGTCTACCCTGCCGCAACGGCCCGTCAGGTCGTGGAGGCACTGCGGGGCGTCCAGCCCATCCTGCCTACGATGCCTGTCCCCTTCGACCCTGCCGATGCGTGGAACCAGGTTCCCGATTTCGCCGACGTCTGCGGCCAGCCGCTGGCCCGCCGGGCGATGGTCATCGCGGCTGCGGGCGGACACAACGTCCTGCTCGTCGGTGCTCCCGGCACCGGCAAATCCATGCTGGCCCGCCGCCTGCCCGGCATCCTGCCTCCCCTGACCCGGGAAGAAGCCGTGGAGACGACGAAAATTTATTCCATCGCCGGGCAGATGCCCGCAGGCCGGGGCCTCGTGACGGCACGGCCTTTCCGCAGCCCCCACCACTCGGCCAGTTCGGCTGCGCTGGCAGGCGGCGGAGCGCAGTTCCGCCCCGGCGAGTGCAGTCTGGCCAACTGCGGCGTCCTCTTCCTCGACGAACTGCCCGAGTTCTCCCGCGAGAGCCTCGAAGTGCTGCGCCAGCCCCTCGAGGATGGCTGCATCACGGTCAGCCGAGCCGCCGGAAGCGCCACTTATCCCAGCCGCTTCCAGCTTGTCGCCGCCATGAACCCCTGCAAATGCGGCTACTACGGCCACCCCACCCGGGCCTGCACCTGTTCGCCCAGCGCGGTGCGGCAGTACCGCAGCCGGGTGTCCGGCCCGCTGCTGGACCGCATCGACCTCTGCGTCGAGATGGACCCGGTGGCCTTCGATGAACTGCATGGCGCTGCCCCTTCCGAGAGCAGCTCCGAGCTGCGGAAACAGGTCCTTGCTGCCCGGGCCATCCAGGCCCAGCGGTACGCTGCTCCCGGCTACGAGGATGTGCGCTGCAACGCCCAGCTCACCGCCGGGCAGGTACGGCGCATCTGCCGGATGACCCCCGCCGCTGAACAGCTCCTGCGGGCCTCCTACGAGACGCTGGGCCTTTCGGCCCGCGCCCACGACCGCATCCTCCGGGTGGCCCGCACCATTGCCGACCTCTCCGGCAAGCGCCTCCTCGACGAGGATTCGCTGCTCGAGGCTCTGCAATACCGTGCGCAGGAAAAGGTCGATCTGACGTTCTGATACAGACAAAGATCCCCCGGCTGGACCGGGGGATCTTTTCGTTATAAAACTTTTAGAATCTTCTCCACGCATCGGGCAGGAAGAGCACCAGCATCGGGAAAATTTCCAGACGACCGGCCAGCATATCGAAGATGAGCACCAGCTTTGCAAAGTTGGAGTAGGCCCCGAAGTTCATCATGGGACCCACCTGATTGAGGCCGGGGCCAATGTTGTTCAGGGTGGCGGCGATGGAGGTGAAGTTCGTCACCATGTCAAAGCCGTCCAGACTGACAAGCATGAAACTCGCCGCAAAGATGAAGATGTAGGCCGCCAGAAAGACGTTGGTGGTGCGGATGGTCTCATGATTGACCAGCTTGCCGTCCATCCGGACGGGGGCCACCACCTGCGGGTGGAGAGCCTGCTTCAGCTCCTTGCCCAGCGTCTTTCCCATCAGGAGGAAGCGGCTGACTTTGATGCCGCCGCCGGTGCTGCCCGCGCAGGCACCCACGAACATCAGCAGCACCAGCACCTCTTTTGCCAGCGTGGGCCAGAGGTCGAAATCACAGCTGGAAAAGCCGGTGGTGGTAATGATGGAGCCGACCTGGAAGGCCGCATGGCGCAGTGCCTCGCCGAAGGTGCCGTAGAGGCTGCGGATGTTCACCGTGATGACGGCCACCGCCGCCAGAATGATGGCAAAATAGGCGCGGACTTCCTCGCTGGACGCTGCGCGGCGGAACCGGCGCAGCAGCAGCAGGAAGTAAGCGTTGAAGTTGACGCCGAAGAGGATCATAAAGATGGTCACGACCCACTGGATGTAGGGCGAGAAGCTGGCAAAGCTGTCGTTCTTGAAGCCGAAGCCGCCAGTACCCGCCGTGCCAAAGGCCGTGAGCAGGGAGTCGAACACATTCATTCCGCCCGCCAGCAGGAAGCAGACCTCCACCACCGTGAGCGCGAAATAGATGCCGTACAGGATCTTGGCCGTAGACTGCACCTTCGGCACCAGCTTGTCCACCTGCGGGCCGGGGCTTTCCGCCTTCATCAGGTTGACGTGGGAGCCGCCGGTCAGAGGCAGCAGGGAGAGCAGGAACACCAGAACGCCCATGCCGCCGATCCAATGGGTGAAGCTGCGCCAGAACAGGATGCCGTTGGGCAGGCCCTCCACACCGGGCAGGATGCTGGCACCGGTGGTGGTGAAGCCCGAAACGGTCTCAAACATGGCGTCCACGGGATTCGGGATGCAGCCGGTGAGGACGAACGGCACTGCACCCATGATACTGATGGTGATCCAGCTCAGGGCGGTGGCCGCAAAGCCCTCCCGCATATAGAACACCTTGCTGCGGGGCTTGATGGTCCGCAGGGCAAAGCCCAGCGCCCCACTGATGGCCGCCGTCAGCAGGAACACGCCCATGACGGCCCACTCGGCGTAGATGAGGCTCGTCACCGCCGGGAGCAGCAGCAGCGCGCCCTCTATCATCAGGATGTAGCCCAGCAGACGAAAGACGATCGCATAATTCATACGTCCTGTCCCCCGTTACTCTTCCACGATGTCCCGCAGGTCATGCAGGCCGTGTTCCAGCGTGACGACGATGACGTTGTCGCCCACCTGGATCTGGTCGCCGCCGCGGGGGATGAGGATGTTGTCGCCGCGGGTGATGCAGCAGAGCAGCAGATTCTTTTTCAGATGCAGCTGGCTCAGCGGCACGCCGGTGGCCCGGCTCTCCTCATGGACCGTGAATTCCAGCGCTTCCACGCGGTCATCGAGGATGCGGTAAAGGGTCTTGATGTTGTTGCCGGCCTCGTTCTGCAGGGCGCGGACGTACTGCACGATGTAGTCGCAGGTCATGTACTTGGGGTAGACGATGCTGCCCAGATCGAGCCCGGCCAGAATATCGTCGAACTCGAGGCGGTTGATCTTCGTGACCAGCTTGCCCTTGGAGTGCTTTTTTGCAAACAGGGTCAGCAGCACGTTTTCTTCGTCGATGTTGGTCAGAGCCACGAAGGCTTCGGTGGATTCCAGACCTTCCGAGAGCAGGAAGTCGCGGTTGGAGCCGTCCTCGTTCAGTATCTGTGCCTCAGGCAGGGACTCGGCCAGAACATTGCAGCGGGCCGGGTCCCGCTCGACGATGCGGACGCGGACGTGATTTTCCAGCAGCTCCTGGCTCAGGTAATAGGCGATGGCACCGCCGCCCACGATGAGGGCGTTGCGCACCGGCCGCACCGGCATATTGATACGCTGGAAGAACTCGTGGGCCTTCTCCTGCGTGGCGAGGAAGGTGACCTGGTCGCCGTTCTGCAGCACAAAGTTGCCGTTGGGGATGATGACCCCGCCGTCACGCTCCACCGCACAGACCAGAATGTCGCTCTTGAGGCGGGTGGGGATCTCATGGATGGCCACGCCGTCCAGCCCCTGCCGCTCGGTCAGCGCAAACTTGATGAGCCGCACACGTCCGCCCGCGAAGGTATCGATCTTGCTTGCGCCCGGGAAGCGCAGCAGGTGGGAGATTTCCTTTGCCGCTGCCATTTCGGGGTTGATGATGGCCGAGATGCCGATCTGTTTTTTGATAAAGTCCAGCTCATGGCTGTAAGACGGGTTGCGCACGCGGGCGATGGCGTGGCAGTGGCCCGCCTTTTTGGCGAACATGCAGCACAGCAGGTTCAGCTCGTCCGAGCCGGTGACTGCGATGAACACGTCCGCTTCCTCCACGCCCGCCTCGGACAGGGTGGTGATGGACGAACCGTTGCCGAGGATGCTCATCACATCGTAGGACTCCCCGATATGCTCCACACGGGCCTTGTTCGTGTCGATAACTGTCACGTTGTGCCCCTCTTCACTGAGCTGCCGCGCCAGCGCTGTGCCGACCTTGCCGCCGCCCACCAAAACGATCTTCATAGAATAACCCTTTCTCTTCTCCTGCGCCGTCTAGGCGCTATTGAGTAGATTATACCACATCTCGGGCAAAACATCTACTCAAACCGGGATTATCCGTCGAAACGTGCTTTTTCGTTGTTAATTATCCGTGCTTTACAGCTTTGCCTCCGTGTCAGGGTGGTAGGCAGCCACATCTTCCAGCCGACAGTCCAGAATGCGGCAGAGCTGGTCGAGGGTGTAGGTGCTGACATTCCCGTTTTTGCGCAGTCTGTCCAACTGGCCGGTGCTGATTTTGTATTCTTTGATAAGTTTATACTGCGAGATGCCTTTTTTCTTCATCGTCTCCCAAAGCGGTTCAAACGAAATCATACGAAATACCATCCAATCTTACCATTCTGTAATTGAATGGTAAGGGAGGACTCGCATATTGACAATTACCCGTAAACGGGCTATAATTTTGTCAAAAAAAGGCTTTGGAAAGAGGATTTTATGAAGCTTTCAAAAATTATCAGTCTGCTGCTGGTGCCGCTGCTCCTGTTCGCGCTGGCACTGCCTGCCTATGCGGATGGCGGCAGCGAATCCTATCTCATCTATTTTGAGACGGGCGGCGGCACCGGCGTCCCCATCATCGCCAGCACCAACCTCGACGGCAACCTCACCTCCCTGCCTAGCCCCGTCATGGACGGCTACACTTTCGAGGGCTGGTACACCGACGAGCTGGACGGCGATCGCATCACGACCAACACCGAGTTCACCTCGGATGGCACCATCTACGCCCACTGGCGTCCCATCGCAAAGGGTAGCTCTTCCGCCGTGTCAAAGCCCTCGCCGAACACGCCTACGGCGGACGAAGGCTTCTCCTTCCGAGCACACGCCGGGACATTTCTTGTCGCCGGGACGATATTTTTCACACTTGTGGCACTCTACGCCAGATAAGGATGGTTTCTATGACTCCGACGTATTCGCTCATCCTGCCCGCCGCCTGCCGCCCGCTCTCCCCTGCTGAGGCAGATGCTGTCCTCGGCGGCGCGGACACCGCCACCGATGATAGCGGCTTTACCACCGTGCTGTCCAACATCGAAAAAGTCAGCAAGGTCTTCAACTATATGGCCCGCATCTTCTCCTCCACCAGCGCGATGCTCAACAACTTCATCACCATCTATAACACCGTGAAGCAGCTGAACGAGTTCATTGCAAACAATTTTTAATGCTTTGGTTCGTTCCGGCGCAAGGCCGGTCTATTAAAACACAGGAGGTCTTTTATGAAAAAGCGATTGCGTTTGTTGGCGTGGATGCTCACGCTGACCATGCTGTGCGAACTGCTGCCCTTCGGCGCTTTTGCACAGTCTGATGTCGGGCAGCAGCTCACGCTTGCCGCTGCACAGAGCCTCGAGGAGGAAAATGGCGAGGCTACCATCATCGGCAAATGCGGCGATAATCTTCAGTGGTCTCTGTCCAGCGACGGTGTTCTGACCATTGATGGAACGGGAAAAATGTTTGATTATAATTCCGTTCCTCCCTACAATATTTCTCCCTGGTATCATAACACCAATATTACAACCCTTATTGTAAAAGAAGGCGTTACTAGTATTGGAGATTATGCATTTCTTGGTTGCTACAAAATTTCAAATATTTCCTTTCCAAACAGCCTTACTTCTATCGGATATAGTGCATTTGATCCTTGCTCCGGTCTAACCGAAATCACTCTTCCTGAAAATCTAATATATCTCGGAGGCTATTCCTTAACTAGCGGTAATTTTTCTTCTATTTCAATTCCGATAGGTATCACTTCTATTGAAAAGTATACATTTGCAAATTGTAAAAAATTAAAGAGTGTCTCACTGCCTGACACGCTCACATCTATTGGTGAAGGTACTTTCAATCAATGCACTTCACTTGACTCTTTTAACATTCCCAAAAATGTCGTTGATATTGGTCGTTATGCTTTCTGGAATTGCACCTCTCTTAAGCATATAGAAATCCCCTCTGGTATACCTCAAATCAACGAGGGCACCTTCGACAACTGCTCATCCCTCAAATCTATTTCTATTCCTTCTTCCGTTGTGTCGATTGGAGAATCTGCTTTTTATGGGTGTAATTCTCTTGAAGATGTTTATTTTTCTGGCACACAATCTCAATGGGAAAATATTTCCGTTGCTAACTATCAGAACACTGCTCTTGAAAACGCCACTATCCACTACCAGTCTACTGGGCCGGAGGATGAGAAGGAGTTTACTTTCGGACGGGATAATTTGAGTTTTTTAAATACCAAGAAGTACTTTTGCGAGCAAGATCGGACTCCACTGGAAAGCTTTTTTGGTTGGATGACAAATAAGTATATTGATGCCGGTCATCCTGTTTCTGATGAAAAATTCGATTTATTAACAAAGAACTATGTTCCTCGTGTAAAAACCGCGTTAGATTTTTGTCGTTCTGACTCCTGGGGCGGCTCCTGTTTTGGAATGTCTGCCGTTGCAGCTATCCATTATGTTTCCCCCTATAAGCTTCCTTTTTCTGCTGCCACTACATATAACCTTGCCGCCCCTGTCAATGATAAATCTGTCCAAGATTTAATAAACTACTATCATATCCTACAATACACCCCTACTCTTCGCAAAGTTTTGCTTGACCGTGGAGCATTCTGTATAAATCATTTCGAAGAACCACTTTCCGAGATAACAACAGAACTACGTTCTGGCTTTCCTGTCCTCGTTTCTTTGCATTCTCCAAATAGTTATCATGAAATCCTTCTGCTCAATATACTAGAAGAAACACATGAATATTATACTATTCGTGTCTACGACCCTACCGAGCCTAACGAAAAAACACTTTATCTCCATAAATTCAGAGCTGAAACCACTGAAACAGAGTCTGATTTTTTACCAATTTCTTATGGAGATTACGACTGCATACAGTCGTATATTCTGAGTAAAAGTGATTTGAACTTCCTCGACCTACGAAATTTTTATGAGATTGGTGATAACGAAACCGCCACTGATTATGATAAAAATTTTGTAATCGTAAATAGTGACTACTCCTTGACCTTCAAATGGGGACGTGCTTACTATCGTGCTTCCAATGGCAAACTAGTTGAATTCAGCGATAATATAACTGTCATCCCTGATGGATCCGCTATGGCAGACGGCACCTATGCTGGCAATCTGTGGATTTCCGTTCCAACACCTACGGATGGTTCAGATTTTACACTGGAAACGTCTTCTTCTGATACAGGGCTTACAAGCCTCCTCCTCAACGACACCCTCCTTTCCATCTCTACCAGCGGCCCGGTCGAGCTGACTTACAACGAAGCCGACCGCACCGTGGATGTGACTGCGGAGGCCCCCACCGACGTCAACCTGCTCATGACCAAGAACGATGTAAACGAGAGCTGGCCGTGGCACAGCTGGGCGCTGGACACCACCGGCACCACCACTCTCCACGCCGACCTCGACGACGACGGCCTGCATCTGAGCGGCGACGGCATCACCAACGCAAAATATGCGACCGAGAACGCCGACACCGAAAATGTTGACAGCGGCACCATCTCTGTCCAGCCGGACGCAGACGGCATCACGACTGTTACCATCACCAACAAAAAATCCAGCTCCGGCGACTCTCTCGAAATCGTCACGCCCTCCGCTCCCACCACCGGAAACGCCATCACCGTGACGAATGGCTTCGCTTACATCGATGACCCGGAACAGCCCGTCAACAGCGCTGCTCTTGGCGATGTCGTCACCATCGTGGCCAATGACCGCTCTTCCGAGGGCAAGACCTTCACCGGCTGGGTCGTGAACAGCGGTGATGTCACGCTGAACGACAGCTCTGCATCGCCCACCTCCTTCACGATGGGCGACAAAGCAGTCTCCATCACGGCACAGTACAGTACCAATTCCACACCTACCCCCACCCCCGGCGGCGGTTCCTCCTCCGGCGGTGGCGGTGGCGGCGGTGCCGCTGTCCTCATCGGCGTGGGCGCGGCTGCGGCTATCACGGCAGGCGTCATTATGATGTCCCCCGTTGACGTCAAGGGCCGCGTCGTGCTGGCCGACCTGGCCGCCGTGCCGGGCGCGAAGATCTCGCTCCTGCGCGAAGGCAAGGTCGTGGCGCAGACCACCGCCGACGAGAACGGCAGCTTTGCCCTCAAGGCAAAGCGCGGCAATTATGAGCTGACGGTGGCCTACACCGACGCCAACGGCCAGCTCATCCACAAGACCACCAACATCAAAGCCCCCGCAAAAGACCTCACAGTGACCTTCTAAGACCCTACAGACAGCAAAAGCCCCGCAGGACGTAAAAAATCCTGCGGGGCTTTTCTGCGTTATCTCAGGGCTTCTCAGTACCGCTCCACGCCGTCCTTGGTGACGAGGGCGTAGACCAGCGGGGCTTCCTCGGGCTTTTCGGGGCCGTAGACGAGGCCGCTGCGGTACTCGGCGGCGGCAGCGTCGAACTTATCCGCCGCGCCGTAGAAGGTGGCGAGGCTCTCGCCCTTGTGGACGTAGTCGCCGCGCTTCTTGTGGAGGGTGATGCCGGCGGCGAAGTCCAGCGGGTCGCCCTTCTTCTGACGGCCTGCGCCCAGCAGAACGCTGGCAGAGCCGATCTTCTCGGCGTCGTTGGTGACGATGTAGCCGTCCTCCTCGGCCAGCAGCTCATAGCTGGCGGCGGGCTTCTCGAAGAGGCTGTAGTCGTCCAGCACGCGGGTATCGCCGCCCTGAGCCGCGAACATCTCCTTGCACTTTGCATAGGCAGAACCGTCCGCGATGACAGCCTCGGCCATGGCGCGGCACTCGGCGGGAGACCCCTTATCGGCCAGCACCAGCATATTCGCAGCCAGCTGCAGGCAGACCTCGGTCAGGTCGGCGGGGCCGCGGCCCTTGAGCACGTCCATGCTCTCCATGACCTCGAGGCTGTTGCCGATGTTGTGGCCCAGCGGGGTGTCCATGTCGGTGATCATAGCGGCGACGCGGCGGCCATGATGGGTGCCGATGGAGACCATCAGCTTGGCCAGTTCGATGCTCTGGTCCACGGTCTTCATGAACGCACCGGTACCGGTGGTGACGTCCAGCAGGATAGCGTCGGAGCCGGAGGCCAGCTTCTTGGACATGATGCTGGACGCGATGAGGGGGATGCAGCTGACGGTCGCGGTGACATCGCGGAGGGCGTACATCTTCTTATCTGCCACGGCGATGCCCTCGCTCTGGCCGATGACCGACAGGCCGACCTTATTCACCTGTGCAAAGAACTCCTCCTGCGAGAGGGCGGTCTTTGTGCCGGGGACGCTCTCCATCTTGTCGATGGTGCCGCCGGTGTGGCCGAGGCCGCGGCCGCTCATCTTGGCGATTTTGACGCCGCAGGCCGCGACGATGGGCGCGATGACCAGTGTGGTCTTGTCGCCCACGCCGCCGGTGGAGTGCTTGTCCACCTTGATGCCCGGGATAGGCGAAAGGTCCACCATAACGCCGCTGTGGGCCATCACGTCGGTCAGCTCGGCAGTCTCCTCGTCGGTCATGCCGCGCAGATAAACTGCCATCATCCAGGCCGCCATCTGGTAATCAGCCACCTCGCCGCTGACGAAGCCGTTGACGATGGCTTCCAGCTCCTCGCGGCTGTGGGTGCCGCCGTCCCGCTTCTTGGCGATCAAATCGTAAATGCGCATAAGGTCACGCTCCTAAATCGTATTCTCCGCCGACGGCCCGGGCCGCTCTGCCCCGCCTCCGGCAATAGTATGACATTGTAATTCAAGTATAGCAAATTTTCCCGCAAAAGCAAGCGCTGTTTTGTGGAATCTGTTGAAAAAGAAGCAAAAAGGGCGCAGCCGCCCGGATAAGCAACTGCGCCCGGAAAATACGCTCGAATCAGCGGGAACCCTTGTCGTAGGGGATACCCTCGGCCTTGGGGGCCATGCTGTTCTTGGAGGTGAAGGCCAGAATGACCATGGATGCCACGAAGGGCATCATGTTGTAGATGTTGCTGGACCAGTGGAGCTGTGCGAGGAAGGTGGAGTCGGCAATGTTGGCCAGACTCTTGAACACGGCAAAGAACATGGCTGCGCCGCAGATGTTGAAGGGCTTCCACTGACCGAAGATCATAACGGCCATGGCAAGGAAGCCTGCACCGGCCACGCCGACCTCGAAGTTCCAGGTCTGGACGGGAGGCACGATATAGGCCAGACCGCCGATCGCACCCAGAGCGCCCGAGATGACGACACCGGCATAGCGCATCTTGTAGACGTTGATGCCCACAGAGTCCGCAGCCTGAGGATGCTCGCCGCAGGCGCGCAGACGCAGGCCGAAGCGGGTCTTGTACAGCACGATGTAGCTGATGATGAGCAGTGCGATGCCCAGCGGGACAAAGATGCTCAGCTCCAGGCCGCCGATGCTGAACAGGAAGGGCTTGTTGGAGTAGTTCAGCTTGGCGCTGCCGCTGTCGCTGAAGTTCTTGGAGATGACCACAGCCACCGCCGTTGCCAGCAGGTTCAGGGCCGTGCCGCCGATGGTCTGGTCGGCTTTCAGATTGATGGACGCGAAGGCCAGCAGCAGGCTGTAGACCATGCCGGCGATAGCCGCCACCAGCACAGCGATGATCACGGTGGCGAAAGCCGGCATGCCCGCAGGCAGCATGGTGAGGGTGAGGACACCCGCCACACCGCCGATGACCATGATGCCTTCCAGTGCGATGTTGATGATGCCGGAGTGCTCACTGAACATACCGCCCAGAGCGACCAGCATCAGCACGATGCCATACAGCAGAGTATACTTGATGAGAAGCAGCATATCACTTGCCCTCCTTCTTGGTTTCAGTCTTAGCAGGGGCAGGCTCTGCATTCACGTTGGTCTTGTCCGCATTCTTGAACAGCATGGAGTGGATCTTGCCACGGAACAGCATGGAGAATGCGCACAGGTAGATGATGATACCGCTGATCAGGTCGGAGATCTCGGTGGGGTAATACTTGGTGGACAGGAAAGAGCCGCCGACCGAGATGTGGGAGATGAAGATCGCGGAGAAGATGGTGCCGATGGGGTTGGAGCTTGCCAGCAGGGCCACAGAGATGCCGTTGAAGCCCATGGCCGGCAGGCTGGTGGAGTTCAGCGGGTTCCACTGAGAGACATTGGACAGGTAGTAGAGGCCAGCGCCGAAGCCTGCCAGAGCGCCTGCAATGGCCATGGAGAGGATGATGTTCTTCTTCTCGTTGATGCCGGCGTAGCGGGCGGCGCTCTTGTTCAGGCCGACGGCCTTCAGCTCATAGCCAAAGGTGGTCTTGTTCAGGATGACCCAGATCAGAACAGCGACTGCCGCAGCGAGGAAGATCGCAATGGTGGTGCTGTTGGTCTGGAACATCTTGTTCAGGCCGAAGTCCGGGATGAGGGCCTTGGACAGTTCGGCGCTCTTTCCGAGGTTCAGGGTACGGGTGTTGCGCACGTCGTACATGGGGCCGGTGCCGTTCTGGTAGATAAGCTCATTGACCAGATACAAACCGATCCAGTTGAACATGATGGAGGTGATGACCTCGTTGATGTTGAAGTAAGCCTTGAAGAAGCCGGGGATCGCGCCCCAGATGCCGCCGAGGATAGTGGCGACGATCAGGCAGACATACCAGGGCATCTTGAGCATGATGGCGCAGTAGAGAGCGCCGTAAGCGCCCAGCGTGTACTGACCGGCAGCACCGATGTTGAACAGGCCGGTCTTGAAGGCGAAGGCCACGGACAGACCGGTCATGATGAGGGGTGCTGCGTTGGCCAGCTCCTTGCCGACGCCGTAAGGGGCGTCATGGAAGCCGCCCTTAATGATGCGGACAAAGCCGTCGCCCCATGCATGGGCCGGGTTGATGGCCAGCAGCACGAGGAAGCCCACAGCCATGCCGATAACGATGCACAGCAGCGCGGCCAGCACACTGGTGATGGAGCTGTTGAGGTTGCTGTGGGAAAGTTTTTTCTTGTTCATTTATTTGCTCTCCTTTCCCTGCTTGCGTGCGCCGGCCATGTAGAGGCCCAGCTCCTGCACAGTGGTGGTCTTGGGGTCGAACTCGCCCACGATCTCGCCCTCGTACATGACGAGGATGCGGTCGGACAGGTTCATGACCTCATCCAGCTCGAGGCTGACCAGCAGGACAGCTTTGCCCTTGTCGCGCTCGGCGACGATCTGGCGGTGGATGTATTCGATCGCGCCGACATCCAGGCCGCGGGTGGGCTGAACAGCCACCAGCAGCTTGGGGTCTTTGTCGATCTCGCGGGCGATGATGGCCTTCTGCTGGTTGCCGCCGGACATGCTGCGCACGATGGTGGAGCTGCCCTGACCGCTGCGGACGTCGTACTGAGCGATGAGCTTATCGGAGTACTCTCGGACTTTATCGGACTGGATGAAGCCGCCCTTCTGGAACTCGGGCTGCCAGTAGCGCTGGAGCACCATGTTGTTCTCGAGGCTGTAATCCAGCACCAGACCGTGCTTGTGGCGGTCTTCGGGGATGTGGCTCATGCCGTCCTTCGAGCGCTGACGGATGCTCTCGCGGGTAATGTCCTTGCCGTCCAGCGTGATCTTGCCGCCCGACAGTTTTTCGAGGCCGGTGAGGCCATAGACGAGCTCGGTCTGGCCGTTGCCCTCGATGCCCGCCAGACAGACGATTTCGCCTGCGTGGACCTGGAAGGTAACGTCCTTGACGGAGTCCTTCTTGCGCTGGTCGTTGTGGATGGTGACGCCCTCCACGTCCAGCACGACATCGCCCGGGTGAGCGGGCTTTTTATCGACCTGAAGCTGGACGTCACGGCCGACCATCATGCGGGAAAGCTCTTCCTTGGTGGTGTCCTTGATGTCCACGGTACCCATATACTTGCCCTTGCGCAGGACGGTGCAGCGGTCGGCGACCGCCATGATCTCGTTGAGCTTGTGGGTAATAAAGAGGATGGACTTGCCCTCCTTCTTGAACCCGCGCATGATCTCCATCAGCTCGTCGATCTCCTGCGGGGTCAGCACAGCGGTGGGCTCGTCGAAGATGAGGATCTCATTGTCGCGGTAGAGCATCTTCAAAATCTCCACGCGCTGCTGCATACCCACCGAAATATCACTGATGAGCGCATCGGGGTCAACACGCAGGCCGTACTTCTCGCTCAGGGCCACGACCTTCTTGCGGGCCTCGGCCTTCTGCAAAAAGCCCAGCTTGTTGGGCTCCACGCCCAGAATGATGTTGTCCAGCACGCTGAAGCACTCCACCAGTTTGAAGTGCTGGTGGACCATACCGATGCCCAGTGCGTTTGCATCGTTGGGGTTGCGGATGGCGACCTCCTTGCCGTTTTTGAGGATCTTACCCTCCTCCGGCTGATACAGGCCGAACAGAACGCTCATCAGGGTGCTTTTGCCTGCGCCGTTCTCGCCCAACAGGGCATGGACCTCACCTTTGCGCAGCTGCAGGGTAATGTCGTCGTTTGCCTTGATGCCCGGGAACTCCTTGGTGATATGGAGCATCTCGATCACAAAATCCTCTGCCAATCTGCTCACTCTCCTTTCGTGTCCAAGCGACACTTATACTACTGTAATGACCATTATACCGTATTTTTGCTGTTTTGCACACTTCTTTTTGAAAATTTAGTGTTTTGCCATATCACAAGTATTACTTTTGTGCATTTCGACGGACATTCCTTCCTCGTCTTGAAAAAGCATACAAAAAAGGCGGGACGCCCTTTGCAGAGCGTCCCGCCCGGGAAGTTTCTGATTACTGGATGTAGTTGACGGTGGTGAACTCGCTGACGGTGGGCTTGGTGCTGTCGTCAGAGCTGTTGTCCACAGCGATCTCGCCGCTCTTGATCTTCTCCTTCAGAGCCTCGTACTCGTCGGTGGTGAAGGTCTCGAAGTTCCAGCTGTCAGCATCGGTGGGCAGGCCAACGTAGTCGCCGTCCTCCAGACCGAAGTTGCCGTTGGAAGCAGCGATTTCGCTCCAATCGCCTGCCTCGATGTCGGACAGAGCAGTGTTGACAGCCTCGGTCAGGCCCTTCATTGCAGAGGTGATGAAGGGGTTGTAAGCGAAGGAGCCGTCTGCCACGCCGTTGACACCGATGTAGTTCTGGTCAACGTCAACGCCGACGACATAGCCGTTGCTCTTCAGAGCAGCCTCAACAGCGGAGGTGTAGATGCCGCCGCCGCAGGCGAAGACGACCTGGGTGCCGTTGGAGTACCAGCCCTCCATACGGGAGGTGATGTTTGCATCGCCGTAGAACTGGCCGCCGTAGAAGTAGTTGATGTCGATGTTGGTACCCAGCTCCTGAGCAGCAGCGTCAGCGCCCTGCACATAGCCGTAGCCGTAACGGATGACAGCGGGGACAGCCATGCCGCCGAGGAAGCCCAGCTTGGTCTTGCCGTCCTTAACGACAGCGTAGCCAGCCAGATAACCTGCCTGCTCCTCCTTGAAGGTGATGCAGTAGCAGTTTGCGGGGATGGCGTCGGTGCCGATGTCGCCCTGGGTGACATCGATGGCGATGAACTTGACATCGGGGTACTGGTCAGCAGCCCATGCCAGAGAAGCGCCGTACAGGTAGCCGACGCAGACGATGACGTCAGCGCCATCGTTGACAGCCTGACGGATCATGGTCTCGCGGTCCTCATCGGAAGCGTCAGCCTCGGGGATGTAGTACTGGCAGTCATCGCCCATGTAGCCGGAAACAGCGGTCCAGCAGGCCTGGTTGAAGCTCTCATCGTCGATGGTGCCGGTGTCGCAGGTCAAAGCGACCTTCACGATCTTCTCGCCGCCCTCAGCGGTGGAAGCGGCTGCGCTGGTGGAGGCAGCTGCAGAGGAAGCAGTGGAAGAAGAAGAACCGCCGCAGGCAGTCAGAGCAGCGGCAGCAGCAGCGGCGCCAGCCACTGCCAGGAAGTTACGACGAGAAATCATCATAATGAAAACTCTCCTTTTATTTTAATATAATCGCGTTTTGTTGACGAAATGTGCGCACTTGCACATTTACTGGCTCAAGTATAGCGGGAAGAAGTGACAGATGCAAGCCTTTTCCGATTACAAAACATTTACAATTATTTTATCAAAATTGTATAAAAATCACACTTATCCCGGAAGATCCGCTCCGCCCGGCCTTTTTCGCGCAGCTGCGTTCAGTCTTCCACAGCCTTGTTGCCTGCCACGTTGGAGGGGCCGAAACCGAAGGGCAGCAGCTCGTCCATGCTACGCTCGATGAAATCGTCCGGGCTTTTTGCCATGATGACATTCAGCTCCGGGCCGCCGAACTCGAACAGCGCCTGACGGCAGACGCCGCAGGGCGAGGTGATCTGCTTGTTGACTTCGCCCCGGCGCGCACCCACCACGGCGATGTCGGTGAACCTGGTCACGCCCTCGGCCACGGCCTTGAACAGGGCCGTCCGCTCGGCGCAACTGGTGGGGGTAAAGGCGGCGTTCTCCACATTGCAGCCGGTGAAGATGCGGCCATCCTCGGCGCGCAGGGCAGCGCCCACCATAAAGTCGCTGTAAGGCACGTAAGCCCTCTCCCTGGCCGCAAGGGCCATCCGGATGAGCTCCTGCTTTTCTTCCAGAGTCAGTTTTGTCATGGTCAGTTCTCCTTTTTGCAATTTGTAGATATGGCGTTCTTCGTCCTGTGGGACGAAGCCAATGGATTCAAACATTTTCTGCGACTGGGTATTGAAGGAATAGATGTGCGCGAAGCACTCCGCCAAGCCCCTTTCCCGAGCCAGCTCCAGCATTTTTTCGATGACCTTCCGCCCGATGTGTTTATTCTGGTACTCCTTGCAGATGACGATGGCCAGCTCGCCGGTCGTCCGCAGGCTGACGTCACCACAAAGCACACCCCGATACTCGATATAAAACAGTTCCCCGTGTGTGTCCAGATAATGATACATCCGCTTCAGCAGCGGCAAATCATAAACGAAGTCCCTGTTATCTACCTGTTTGCAGAGCTGTGCATCCTGATACCACGCAAGTGCTGTATCGTAGGCCGGATAATACGGAACAAGCCGGATGTTCCCCTCCACAGAAATCGGACTGCGCACCATGTTCACCGTTTCTCTGTTCATCGGCCTCATTCCCTTCTGTGTCGTACATTCTTCTGTGTCGTGTATTTAAGTATAAATCATTCTTTTCAGAAGTGCAAGCGGCGATAATTACGCAGCATTATGCAATGACAGCTCTTGCATTTATCATTACAAATGAATATAATAGAATTACAAAGGAGGCGCATCAGAATGGCTAATGCAGTCAACGTGAATTTTCGGATGGACCCCGACCTCAAGCGTAGCATGGAGGAGGTCTGCGCCGAGATGGGGCTTTCGATGACGACAGCCTTCACGATTTTTGCAAAGAAAGTGTCGCGCGAGCATCGGATTCCCTTTGAAGTCTCCGCCGATCCCTTCTATTCCGAAAGCAACATCAACCATCTCCGTCAAATCGTCCATGATATTGACACCGGCAAAGCCAAGCTCACCGAACATGAACTGATCGAGGTGGACTGATGAGGCTGCTGTGGGAAGAGGAAGCGTGGGAAGATTATTGTCTTTGGCAGACGCGGGACAAAAAGCTGCTGAAGCGAATCAACTCCCTCATAAAAGACATTCAGCGGAACACCTATGAGGGCATCGGCAAGCCCGAGCCTTTGAAGGGAGATTTGAGCGGATGGTGGAGTCGGCGTATCGACGACACCCACCGCATCGTCTACCGGGAGCAGGATGGAAACATCATCATTGCGTCCTGTTACGGTCATTACACGGATACCTGAAAAGCAAAAAGACTGCTGTCGGCCGACAGCAGTCTTTTTGTATTATGGTTAAATCAATACTCCGCGCCCAGTGCGACCTTCATCATGTCGGTGAAGCTCTTCTGGCGCTGCTCTGCGGTGGTGATCTCCGGGGAGACAAAGCTGTCGGAGATGGTCAGCAGGCAGGCAGCGTTCTTGCCCAGAGCCTCGGCGTTGGCGAACAGCGCAAAGCTCTCCATCTCCACGCAGAGGCAGCCGCGCTCGTCGCGCAGCAGCTCCCAGTAGGTGGGCTTTGCGTCGGAAGGCTGACGGTAGAAAACGTCGGAGGAGTGGATGTTGCCCTCGATGAGCTTGATGCCCTGCTTCTTGGCGGAGGCGCGCAGCTTGTCATTCAGCTCCTCACTGGGGAAGGTGATGTCGTGGTCGTTGCCGCTCTGGACGCGGGCATAGTTGGACTCACTGACAGCACCGGTGGCCAGCACAGTGTCGAACAGCTTGGCGTCGGCAGTGTAGCTGCCGGCGGAGCCGATGCGGATGATGTTGTCCACGTCGTAGAACTTGAACAGCTCGTAGGAATAGATGCCGATGGAGGGCATACCCATGCCGCTGCCCATCACGCTGATGGGACGGCCCTCGTAGGTTCCGGTAAAGCCCAGCATCCCGCGGACGCCCGTCACCTGACGGACATCCTTCAGGAAAGTGTCAGCAATGAACTTTGCGCGCAGGGGGTCGCCCGGCATCAGGACAGTCTTTGCGAAATCGCCCTTTTCGGCGCTGATGTGAGGAGTAGCCATAAAATTATCTCCTTTTTATAAAATTATTTCTTCCCCGGGAATACGTTCTGCGGGGGAATGTACGAACCATTGAGACGTATCTCGAAGTGGCAGTGGTTGCCGGTGGAACGGCCCGTGCTGCCCAGATAGCCGATGAGCTGGCCCTGCTTGACGGTCTGGCCCGCGCTGACGGTCAGGAACAGACAGTGTGCATACACAGAGCTGTATCCGCCGCCGTGGCTGATGATGACCGAGTAGCCATAGCCTGTACCTGCACCGGCCTTGTTGTAACCCGCCTTGGTGACGGTGCCGCCTGCGGAGGCGTAGATGGGCGTACCGGCCGGGGCGCAGATGTCCACGCCCTTGTGGCGTCCGCCGTACCAGCGCGAGCAGTAGCGGTAGTTCGGCACAGGCCAGATGAACTGGCCGCTGCCGGTGATGTACTTGGTGCTGGAAGTCACCTTCTTGGTGCCTTTGACCACCTTCTTGTTCACCGGCTCCTTGATGACCTCGGTGGAAAGCACGCTCTGGTCCACAAGGATATTGTTGGTGTCGTAGACGTTCTGGAGGGTCACACGGCGCAGACCGTTCTCGCCCTCCTGGAGCACCTTGGTGGTTCCCTTCGTATATTCGTTGGATCTTGTCGTCTCCGTGGAGAATGCGATCTCTTCCTCACGGGTCTCGATGCGGGTGATGCGCACCTCAAGGCCAGCCTCTTCTTTGGTGATGACGAGGTGGTCGCCCTCAAGGATGCTGGACGTCTCGCTCAGCGGCTCACCCTTGAATGCCGGGTTGAGGGCGCACAGCTCACGGAAGGTCAGGTCATTGTTATGTGCGATGGACCAGAGGGTGTCGCCCGCCTTGACGGTGTAGACCTTCTGGGCCTGCTTCACGCCCACCAGCTCCTGCCGGACGGTCTCAAAATCCTGCAAGCCTTCCTTGAAGTAGAGGCCGTCTTCCAGCGTGACCTGCTTGTTGAAGCCCACGCTTACATCGGGGCCGTTCTCTTCTTCCTCGTAGGGGTCGAGCATGGCGGCGAGGTAATCCCGCAGCGCGTTGCCGTCGCTGCACACCGCCGTCAACTCGCCGTCCAGATAAAGAGCCGTGCCTTCGCTGATCTGGTCGCCGGCGCTCTGGATGATGGCGTTTGCCATCTCGTTTTCGTCCATCATGTGGTGGGCAATGGCGAGGGTGTAGCTCGGCTCGATGGTCCACTCGGTCTTGTCGGTGCCGGCGTAGCTGATACGCTCCATCACGTCCTCGCGGGCCGTGTTGAAGACGTCCTCATTCGCCACATAGCCCACGGTTTCGCCGTTGACCCGGACGGCCAGTGCATAAGGCTGGTGGATGACATATTGGAACACTGCCGCGCCCAGCGCCAGTGCGCAGATGGGCAGGGCATACATCGCCATGCGGGGCAGCAGACTGAGGTTGCGGCGGACGCCATTTTTGAAGTAGTGGACGCTGGCCTCAAATGCTGCACCGAAGCCCTGCTCCCTGCGGATGCGGTGGGCATGGATGAGAAGGGACACGATGCCCTTTGCAAACAGCACGATGGGGCCAAACAGGTCTTTGGCCACCTGTGCTGCGCCGGGGAACGCCGTCTCCGCCAGAGCCTTTGCAAAGCGGCGGATGCCTCCAGCAGCCCAGAGAGCGGCGTACTTGACGGCACGTCCCACCCGCACGGCAGCATACTCCGCGCCAAAGCCCAGTGCGTAGAGCACTGCGCCAACGCGCAATACCAGCTTCGACGAGCGCAGCTTCCGGGCGGCATTGTCCAGCCGGTGTCTGCGGCGGCGATACCGCCGGTGACGGCGCAGCAGATGGACGCACTGGAGCTGCGCCCAAAGCGAGCGCAGCTTTGCGCGGAAGCCGGTGTGCCGCGGCGCACCGGCTGGCTCGTCCTGCCGCGTTTCAGTTGTTTTATCTTCCAGCAAAAAGGATGCTCCTTCCTGTATCTTCAGGAGATTCTGATTTGTCTCTTTTCTCTGTTATCGACACGCTGCCGCATCAGGACAGCTTTTTTGACAAGAATAACTCTATTTATTATACACCCTGCCAGCGCCGAAACAAGCATTGACACAAAATTTGGGCTTAGCTTTCACTTACTTTTCACGAAATACACAAATTCAGACAAGAAGCTTTGCCATATCCTCCGGCAGCGGGTTTTCCACCGTCACCGGCCTCAGGGTCGTCTCGTCCACCGGCACTTCGATGCGGATGCCGTCCGGCATCCGCTCGCAGCGCGGCACCCAGAACGTCTGTTTTGCGCAGTGGAGCGCCTGCCGCCCGATGCGCGCCCGGCTCCCGCCGTAGAGGTCATCGCCGGCCAGCGGGTGGCCGATGGATGCAAAATGTACCCGTATCTGGTGGGTGCGGCCCGTCACCGGGACACAGGCCGCGAGGCTCAGGCCGTTTTCGGCTTTCAATATGGTATATTCCGTCCGGCTGGGTTTGCCATCGGGGGTGACGCACCGCCCGATGATGCTCTCCCCCTGCCGCCCGATGGGGGCGTCGATGACGCCCGGCCCGAGGGGAAGTTCTCCTTCTGCAACGGCGTAGTAGAGCTTCTCCACCCGCTGCGCCAGCAGCGGGGCGGCGTAACCATTCTGGGCCGCCAGCACGAGGCCGCTGGTGTCCTTGTCGATGCGGTTCACCGGGCGGAAGACGGGGCTTCTGCCCTGACGCAGCGCCCAGGCCGCATAGCCGTTCGCCAGCGTATCCAGCGGGTAATTCAGGGTAGGATGCACCGCGAGATGGGGCGGCTTTTCCACCACGAGGGCAAAAGCGTCCTCGTAGACCACATCCACCGGGATGTCGTCCTGCGGCGCAACGCCCTCCCCCTCCGGCGGCAGTTCAAAGGAGATGACCTGCCCGGCCTCCACCCGGCGGTTGGCCAGGATGGGGGCGCCGTCGGCAAAAAAGCCGCTGCCCCGGAATTTCACGGCCCGGGACAGGTCGGTGGAGACACTGCACCTGCGCAGAAAACCGCGCAGCAGCATCCCATCCGCCTCGGGCGGGACTTTGAAATAAAGCTTCATCTTCCCACCTCCAGCGCGGGCAGCATATAAGATAAGTATAGCAAAATTCTCTTTCTCTTGCAAATCTTGTTTTTTTATGGTATCATGAGGAGCGGAAAACGAGTGGAACATACGGCGGCGGGGCGGCTTTGACCGCTCTGAGGAAAGTCCGGGCCTCACAGAGCACGGTAACTGCTAACGGCAGCCGAGGGTGACCTCAGGGAAAGTGCAACAGAAAGGAAACCGCCGCAGCAATGCGGTAAGGATGAAAGGGCGAGGTAAGAGCTCACCAGCGCATGGGTGACTATGCGGCTTTGTAAACCCTACCGGAAGCAACGCCTATATGGGACGTACAGCGCTGCTCGCGTGTCCCGAAGGCGGCACGAACCTGTCAGCAATGGCAGGTCTAGACAGATCGTCGTTTAATACAGAACCCGGCTTACGGTCTATCTCGTTTTCCATCTTTTGTTTTCAGCGCTGTCTGCGGTGTGCAGGCAGCGTTTTTTGTTTCTTTAACCACACTGTCACTTTTCGTTTGGGCCGGTTTGTGGTATACTGAACAAAACCCCACAGAGCACGTCTCCGCCGGGGCCTTAATTCAACAGACAGGATGTGAAATCCTCCGATGAAAGATGGTTTTTTGAAAGCAGCCGCCCTCTCGCCCTCACTGCGGGTGGCCGACTGCAATTATAACGCTTCCCAAATCGTCTCTCAGTTACAGGACGCTGCGGCCCGCGGCGTCAGGCTGGCGGTGTTCCCCGAGTTCTGCCTCACCGGCTACACCTGCGGCGATCTGTTCTTGCAGCGCACGCTGCAGCAGGGCGCGCTGGACGCCTTGCAGACCGTGCTGGACGCCAGCCGGGAGCTGGACGTCGTGGCCCTCGTGGGCCTGCCGCTGCTGGTGCGGGGCAAGCTGTACAACTGCGCCGCCGTCCTCTGCGGCGGGCGTCTGCTGGGCCTTGTCCCCAAGACCTACCTGCCCAACTACGGCGAGTTTTACGAAAAGCGCCAGTTCACCCCGGGCAGCACTGAGGTGGAGACGGTAACAGTCTGCGGGCAGGAGGTGCCTTTCGGTACGTCCCTGCTCTTCCGCTGCCGCCAGATGCCCAGCTTCGTTCTGGGCGTGGAGATCTGCGAAGACCTGTGGAGCGCTCTGCCCCCCTCCACCTTCCATGCGCTGGCCGGTGCCACCGTCATTGCGAACCTTTCGGCCAGCGATGAGACGGTCGGCAAGGCCGAGTACCGCCGGGCGCTGGTGTCGAACCAGTCCGCCCGCCTGCTCTGCGGCTACCTGTACGCTTCTGCCGGCCACGGCGAGAGCACCCAGGACATGGTCTTCGCCGGCCACGACCTCATCGCCGAGAACGGCACCCTCCTCGCCGAGACATCTCCCTTCGAGGGCGGCTGGGCTGAGACGGAGCTGGACTGCCAGCGGATGGAGTCGGAGCGGGCACGCAACACCAGCTTCGAGCCCAGCGCTGAGGGGTATCTGACCGTCGATTTCGACCTTGCCCTCACCGAGACCAAGCTCTCCCGCTGGGTAGACCCCACGCCCTTCATCCCCCACGACGAGCGCCGCCGGGCCGAGCGCTGTGAGCTGATTTTGAAAATGCAGGCCGACGGCCTCGCCAAGCGCCTCGAGCATGCCCACGCCAAGACGGCGGTCATCGGCATCTCGGGCGGTCTGGACAGCTGCCTCGCTCTGCTGGTGGCCGTCCGCGCCATGAAGCAGCTGGGCCGCCCCACCAGCGATGTGCTGGCCGTGACCATGCCCTGCTTCGGCACCACCCACCGCACCCGCAGCAATGCGGAGATCCTCTGCGACGAGCTGGCTGTCAGTTTTACCGAGATCGACATTGCCAACACCGTCCACAGCCACTTCAAGGACATCGGCCAGGACGAGAGCGTGCTGGACGTCACCTTTGAGAACGGACAGGCCCGTGTGCGCACCCTCGAGCTGATGGACACCGCCAACCGCACCGGCGGCCTCGTCGTCGGCACCGGCGACCTCTCCGAGCTGGCGCTGGGCTGGGCCACCTACAACGGCGACCACATGAGCATGTACGGCGTCAACGCCGGTGTCCCCAAGACGCTGGTGCGCCACCTCGTCCAGTATGAGGCCGACATTGCCGCCTCCGCCGAGCTGCGCCGGGTGCTGCTGGACATCCTCGACACCCCCGTCTCCCCGGAGCTGCTGCCTGCCAGGGACGGCGAGATCTCTCAGAAGACGGAAGACCTCGTGGGTCCCTATGAGCTGCACGACTTCTACCTTTATTATGTTCTCCGCTTCGGCTTCGGCCCGTCGAAAATATTCCGGCTGGCGAAAGCGGCCTTCGCAGGCCGGGCCGAGTACCCGGACGAAGTGCTTTACAAGTGGCTGCGCAACTTCTACTGGCGGTTCTTCGCCCAGCAGTTCAAGCGCAGCTGCCTGCCCGACGGCCCCAAGGTGGGCAGCGTCACCCTCTCGCCCCGGGGCGACTGGCGGATGCCCAGCGACGCAGCCGCCACGCTCTGGCTGGCCGAGCTGGAACAGATCCCGCTCAAAGGATAATTTTTTATGAAACAACACAAAAAACTGCTGATGGATCTGGTCTTTGCTGCCGTCATTCTGGCCGCAGCCGCCGTGCTGCTGCTGGTGCGGAAAGCAAACCAGACCGGTGCGCCGCTCTGCGCAGAGCTCATCTATGGCGACAGCAACACCAAGCTCACCTTTCCCCTCGAAAAAGACGCCGATTACGATGTGGACACCGGCTACCTCACCGTCCACATCAGGATCCAGGACGGCGCGGCCCGCTTTGTGGACTCGCCCTGCCCTGACCACATCTGCGAATCCTTCGGCTGGCTCAGCGAGGAAGACCAGACGGCCACCTGCCTGCCCGCCCGGGCTGTGCTGAGCATCATCCCCACCACATGACGGCATACACATCCAAAGGAGTGAACGCCTATGTTTGACGAAAACGAGCATATCCATCCCCAGAATAACGACGAAGGCCCCCGGCACATCCACCGGGGCATCAAGCGCAGCGAGCCCGACGAAGTGGAGGTAGACAGCGCCGATTTCTTCTCGCCGGAGCCTCCCCGCCCCAAAGCGCCGCCGAAACCGGCACCGACGCCTCCGTCCGAGCCGCCGAAATCTCCGGTGCCGCCCCGCAGACAGTGGGAGCCGCTGCACCCCAGCGAGCCCGCCCCCGCTGACGACAAACTTCCGAAAGGAGGAATGGTCTTGCTGGTACTGCAGGCCATCCTGAGCCTTGCCGCGCTGGTGCAGCTCTGGCGCACCCAGATGCTGCCGGTGCTCTACCTCGTTATCATCACCGCGCTTCTGGTGCTGCTCTGGCTGCTGGTGCGCAAATGCCTCGCCTCCCGCAGCGGTGCCGTCGTGGCCCGGGTGCTGTCCGTCCTGCTCTGCGCCGCGCTGGCCGTGGGCTGTGTCTGGGCGCAGCAGGGTCTGACCGCACTGGACAGCATGACTTCCGGCCTGCTCACCGGCGCAGAGGCGAACAAGATCACGAAAGAGCCCTTCGTCGTCTACCTCAGCGGCGTGGACAACCGCGGTGACCTGACCGAAAAGGCCCGCAGCGACGTGAACATCCTCGCCGTGGTCAACCCCACCACCAAGCAGGCGGCCCTCATCAACACCCCGCGCGACTACTATGTTGACCTCGCAGGCACCGACAGCAAGGACAAGCTGACCCACGCCGGCCTCTACGGCGTCGAGACCAGCATGGCCACGCTGGGCAACCTCTACGGCGTGGATGTGGAGCACTACCTCCGCATCAATTTTGCGGGCTTCATCAACATCATCGACGCCATCGGCGGCGTGGACGTCTACTCCGACCAGGCCTTCACCTCGGTGGGCAGCCCCGGCTACTACGACCCCACCACCTTCGCCGAGGGCTGGAACCATCTGGACGGCAAGTCCGCTCTGGCTTTTGCCCGTGAGCGCCACGCCTTCAAGACCGGCGACATCCAGCGCGGCATCAACCAGATGAAAGTCATCGACGCGGTGGCCAACAAGCTCAAATCCCCGGCCCTGCTCATGGGCTTCTCCAAGCTGATGGACGCCGCCGCCGACTGCTTCGTCACCAGCCTCTCGCAGGAACAGATCTCTGCGCTGGTCCGGATGCAGCTGGGCGACCTTGCCAACTGGGACATCCAGAGCTACACCGTCACCGGCTCGGGCGCGAAGAGCACCAAGTGCTACTCCGCCAAGGGCCAGAGCCTCTACGTCATGAAGCCGGATGAGAACTCGGTCAACGAGGCCAAGGCCCTCATCGCCGCAGTCCTGGGCGGCGAGGACAAGCTCACCAGCACCAGCCAGACCCCCGAGAAGACCGATGTCTTCACGCCGACCGCCGACCCCAACGCCGGTGCATCCATCCCGGAGGAATCTCCCGACAGCGTGATCGCAGAAGAGCCCGCCGAGAGCGAAGCCCCGGCGGAAGAGGCCCCCGCTGACAGCCAGCCCGCCGAGGGTGATGCCTCCGGTGAGCCCAGCGCTTCCACCGAGGTCCCTGCAGAGGGCAGCGAAGAAGCCCCGGCAGGCTCCACTGAGTCGCCGTCCTTCAGTATGCCGACCCAGGAGCAGGTGGAGCAGGCGGCTTCCTCCCTGCATCAGGCCGCTTCCACCGTGCTGGACGCCCTGTTCGGCTCCGGCAGCGGCGACGCTTCCAGCGCTGAAAATGATGCAGCGTAAATAGAATTGCAAAAGAAAAAGGACTGCTCACGCAGTCCTTTTTCTTTTGCCTGTTTAAGCTAAAATGTCGCCCAGCACGCTCTGGCCGTCCAGCGTGGAAGCATCCACACCCAGATAGTCGCAGATGGTGTGTGCGATGGTGCCGAAGCAGAGTTTGGTGCCAAGGTCAACGCCCGGTTTGACGCCCTTGCCGCAGATGAGATACGGCACATACTCGCGGGTATGGTCGGTGGTCTTGGTGTAGGAGGGGTCACAGCCGTGGTCAGCCGTGACCATCAGGATGTCGCCCTCCCGCATCCCGGGGATGAAGTCGGCAAGGAACTTGTCGAACTCGGTGGCGGCGGCGGCGTAGCCCGCCACGTCGCGGCGGTGGCCGTAGAGCATATCGAAATCGACGAGGTTCACGAAGGCCAGACCCTCAAAGTCGCGGGTCTGCAAAGCCTTGGTGAAGGCGATGCCGTTGGTGTTGCCGGTGGTCTTGATCTTCTCCGTCACGCCCTCGCCGTCGAAGATGTCGAAAATTTTGCCCACGGCGATGACGTCCCTGCCTGCGTCCTTGAGTAAATCAAGCATGGTCTTGCGGGGCGGCTTGAGGCTCAGGTCGTGGCGGTTGGTGGTGCGGTAGAAGGTGTCGGCGGTGTGGCCGAGGAAGGGGCGGGCGATGACGCGGCCCACGCCGTACTCGCCCTTCAGCATCTCGCGGGCGATCTCGCAATAGCGGTACAGCTCATGCACCGGCACAAGCTCTTCGTTGGCGGCCACCTGGAACACGCTGTCGGCGCTGGTGTAGACGATGAGGGCATCCTCCTTCATGGCCTGCTCGCCGTAGTCCTTCAGCACCTGTGTGCCGGAGTAGGGCTTGTTGCAGAGGACTTTGTGGCCGGTCTTTTCCTCAAACTCGTGGATGAGGCTGTCCGGGAAGCCGTCCGGGAAGGTGGGCAGCGGCTTGGGGCTGACGACACCGGCGATCTCCCAGTGGCCGATGGTGGTATCCTTGCCCATGCTCTGCTCCTGCAGGCGGGCGAAGGAGCCGATGGGGGCGGCATCCTTCTCGCCGGCGGTCACGCCGTCGATATTGAACAGTCCGAGCTTTTTCAGGTTGGGGCAGTTGAAGTTGGGGTGGTTGGCGATGGCGCCGAGGGTGTTGGTCCCCTCATCGCCAAAGGCGGCGGCATCCGGCTCTGCGCCGATGCCGAAGCTGTCCAGAACGATCAGAAAAACGCGCTTTTCCATTACGCTTTCACTCCGTTTCTATCATTTTGCGCTCATCTTCGTCCCTTCGGGGCAGAAGTGAGACTTTTGCTTAGCCCTATTATAGGCGATGGACGCACTTTTCGCAAGCGTTTTATCGCTCCGGCATCTATCACGAAAATTTAAGGTTTTCTTTGCCGAATTTTTTCTTGCTCTCTTGTACACAAGCGGTTATAATATAGAATGGTAAGGTTTTCAAACACCCCTGACCGGGCCGATGTCCGGCCAGCGGCCGCAGGGCATATCTGGCACCTGCGCGCCTATCATAGAGGAAAAAAGAGACTGTTAGAGGTATATTTATGAGAAAAACGAAGATCATCTGCACCCTTGGCCCTTCTACCGATAAGGACGGCGTCCTGCGCGAGCTGGTCGCCAACGGCATGAACGTGGCCCGCTTCAACTTTTCCCACGGCTCCTACGAGGAGCACAAGGGCCGTCTGGACATGCTGAAGGCTGTCCGCGCTGAGCTGAACAAGCCCGTTGCTGCCCTGCTGGACACCAAAGGCCCCGAGATCCGCCTGAAGGAGTTCAAGAACGGCGTTGAGATGCTGGAAGCCGGCCAGACCTTCACCCTGACCACCCGCGAGGTGGAGGGCACCAAGGAGATCTGCTCCATCACCTACAAGGACCTGCCCCAGGACGTCCACGAGGGCGGCACCATCATGCTGGACGACGGCCTCATCAAGCTGGCCATCAAGAGCGTCACGGACACCGACATCGTCTGTGAAGTGCTCAACAGCGGCAAGATCAAGACCAAGAAGGGCGTCAATGTCCCCGGCGTCCACCTGTCCATGCCCTACCTGAGCCAGCGCGACCGGGATGACATCATCTTCGGTGTCCAGCAGGGCTTCGACTTCATCGCTGCTTCCTTCGTGCGCACCGCACAGGACGTCTACGACATCCGCAACCTGCTGAACGAGTACGACTCCCACATCCGCATCATCGCCAAGATCGAGAACCGCGAGGGCGTCAATAACATCGACAGCATCCTGTCCGCTGCCGACGCCGTCATGGTCGCCCGCGGCGACCTGGGCGTCGAGATCGACTTCACTGAGCTGCCCGGCATCCAGAAGAGCGTCATCGACCGCTCCTTCTCCTTCGGCAAGCCCATCGTCACTGCTACCCAGATGCTGGACAGCATGATCGTCAACCCCCGCCCCACCCGCGCCGAGATCTCCGACGTGGCAAACGCTATCTACGACGGCACTTCCGCTATCATGCTCTCCGGCGAGACCGCTGCGGGCGCATACCCTGTTGAGGCCCTCAAGACCATGTCCGCTATCGCAGAGCGCACCGAGAATGAGGTCCACTACCGCGACAACCGCCTGACCGATACCACCGGCCAGATCAGCGTCAGCGACGCTACCGCACACGCTGCCTGCCTGACCGCAAAGGACGTCAACGCTTCTGCCATCGTCACCGTGTCTGAGTCCGGCAACACTGCCCGCCTGCTGAGCAAGTACCGCCCCTCTCAGCCCATCATCGCCTGCGTCATGGACGAGCAGGTCCAGCGCCAGCTGTCCGTCTCCTGGGGCATCACCCCGCTCATGATGGACCTCGCCTCCAGCACCGATGAGCTCATCGAGAAGTCCACCGCTCTGGCCAAGGAGCATGGCTATCTGCACGACGGTGAGCTGGCTGTCGTGACCGCCGGCGTCCCCGTGGGCGTCTCCGGCACCACCAACATGATCAAGATCCACATGATCGGCAACTGCCTGGCTACCGGCGTCGGCGTCGGCCCCGAGGGCGCTGCTCTGGCCAACGCCACCGGCAAGGCCTGCGTCTGCCGCACCATCGAGGAGATCCGTGCAAAGTTCAAGCCCGGCATGGTCCTGGTCGTCCCCTCCACCTCCAACGAGATGCTGAGCTACGTCCGTGACGCTGCCGCTCTGGTGGTCGAGGAAGCCGGCCTGAACAGCCACGCCGCCATCGCCGGCAAGGCCCTGCTCAAGCCCACCATCGTGGGCGCCCTCGGCGCTACTGCCCACATCCGCGACGGTCTGATGGTCGCTGTGGACTGCGCACACGGCAGCGTCCAGCGCCTGCAGGCCTGATCCCGGGAGGCGCAGTATGGAACGCATCGCAAGTTTCTGTGTAGACCACACCCGGCTCGACCGCGGCATGTACCTGAGCCGTCAGGACGGCGATGTTCTGACCTGGGACATCCGGATGAAGAAGCCGAACCACGGCGATTATCTCTCCACCGGCGCAGCCCACACGCTGGAGCACCTCTTCGCCACCTACGCCCGCAACAGCCAGTATAAGGACGGCGTCATTTACGTCGGCCCCATGGGCTGCCGCACCGGCTTTTACCTGCTGACCCGGGGCCTGACCCCCGCCGAGGCGCTGAGCCTGACGGTGGAGTCCTTCCGCTTCATGGCTGCGTTTGAGGGCGATGTCCCCGGCGCAAGCGAGGTGGAGTGCGGCAACTACCGCGACATGGACCTGCCCGCCGCAAAGGCTGAGGCTGCTGCCATGCTGCCCGTGCTCGAGGCACTGATCGCCGACGAGTTGCATTACTAAGCTATAACACAAAGAGGCTGTTGCACTGCAACAGCCTCTTTTCTTTATACTTCCCCGATGACCGGGAGCAGGTCTTCGAGCTTATTGAAATAATTCACGATGGTAACCACATTGTTGACGATGGAGCTGCCTGCCGAGAAGATACGGGCCACATAGTTCAGCACCCGGCCAATGTCCTGAAACGTCTGCCATGCTGTGGTCTCGCCGCCGCAGAGCAGCACCCTTTCGTCGTCCCCGATGGATGTATACTGGGCGGGCATCTGCATCCGATAATTCCTCATAGTATCCTTTCCTTTCCGTGGGTGGTGCGTTATGTCCCGGGGCAAGGCCCGGTCGGCCTGTCCTGTAAAACAGCATACCACCCGCCCGGGACAAACCGTGTCAGAGTGTGGGAAGACAGCAAAAAACACAAGGACCCGGGGTGTTTCCACTCCGGGCCCTTGTGCCATTTTTATTTCGAGGAATAGATAATATCGTTTTATTGCTGGGCTTGTATCAGCTCAGGTGCGATCAAGCAGCAGCCTTGACCTGAGCCTTGCAGGTGACAACGATCATGATGTAATCGACGTTAGTGTCCTTACCGTCCTTAGTCTCCTTGACAGTGTACTCCTTCATGCTCAGCTTGAAGTTGTCAGTGGGCTCGATCTCATCGTCAGTCTTGCCGTTGACAGTGACACCAGTGTTTGCAATCTTGGTGAGATCCAGCTCCAGCTGGTTAGTGCCCTGCTTGGTCATTGCACTGAAAATCTTAGCAGCCTTGTCAGCCTTCTTTGCATCCTTAGCTGCGATGGTGGTGTACCAGACGTACTTGCCCTTGTTCTTCTCAACGTCCAGATTAGCCTTGACCTTAGCATCAAAGCCAGTAATAGCCTTGCCATCGGAATCCTTAGTGTCCTTGAGAGCGTCCTTTGCCAGAGTATCATCATCAGCGGTCACAGAAGCCTTGCTCATGCCCTTAACGCTGTGAAGCATGCCCTCCAGCTCGTCAGCAGCCTGACGAGAAGCGATGCTTGTGCAGCCGGTCAGCATGGACAGTGCCATAACACCAGCGAGGACGACGGCCAGAAGTTTCTTTGCCATTTTCATGATTTTTGCCTCCATAAATAAAGATAAATTATACAGGCAGGCTAGCATTTTTCGACTGTCGGCCTGTGGGCTAATTATACCCCCCCCCCCTGTCAGTCTGTCAATAGATTTTTCTCACTTTCGTCACATTTACAAAATATGATTCCACCAACCGTGCATTTTCCACAAAATAACAGGATTTGAGGGGCTGAAAGCAAAAAAATACAGCCCCGGGGCCGCTTTTGGGGCGGCAGCCCGGGGCTGCAGGTGCAGTATTTTTTTCAGTCTCCCGCCGGGGGGCAGGGGGCTTTACTGGTACAGGGGGAAAGCTCTGGTCAGGGCCAGCACGCGGGCGGAGATGTCGTCCTTCTTCTCGTCGTAGTGCCAGATGCAGTCGGCGATGCAGTCCGCAATGACCTTCATCTCGGCCTCGCCCATACCACGGGTGGTGACAGCCGGAGTACCCAGACGGACGCCGGAAGTCACGAAGGGGCTGCGGGTCTCGCCGGGGACGGTGTTCTTGTTGGCGGTGATGTGGACGCTGTCGAGGCGGGCTTCCAGCTCCTTGCCGGTGCATTCCTCGTCCCGCAGGTCGAGGAGCATCAGGTGGTTGTCGGTGCCGCCGGACACCAGCTTGACACCGCGGGCCTGCAGTTCAGCGGCCATGGCCTGTGCGTTTTCCACGATCTTGCGGGCGTAGTCCTTGAACTCGGGCTTGAGTGCCTCGCCAAAGCAGACGGCCTTGGCCGCGATGACGTGCTCCAGCGGGCCGCCCTGGGTGCCGGGGAAGACGGCGGAGTTGATGCGCTTGGCCAGCACGGCATTGTTGGTCAGGATGAGGCCGCCGCGGGGGCCGCGCAGGGTCTTGTGGGTGGTGGTGGTCACGACGTCGGCATAAGGCACCGGGCTCTGGTGCATCCCGCCAGCCACGAGGCCCGCGATGTGGGCCATATCCACCATCAGGAAAGCCCCGTAGCCGTGGGCGATCTCAGCCAGCTTCTCGAAGTCGATGGCACGGGGGTAGGCCGAAGCGCCTGCCACGATCATCCTGGGACGGACCTTTTTGATCTGCTTTTCCAGCTCAGCATAGTCGATGCGGCCATCTTCGCCGACGCCGTAGGAGACGAAGTGGTAGTTCTTGCCGGACATATTCACCGGAGAGCCGTGGGTCAGATGACCGCCCTGAGCCAGGTCCATGCCCATAACGGTATCGCCCAGATCGAGCAGGGCGAAATAGACGGCCAGATTGGCCTGTGCGCCGGAGTGGGGCTGGACGTTGGCGTACTTTGCGCCGAACAGCTTGCAGGCGCGCTGGATGGCGATGTTCTCCACCTCATCCACATAGGCACAGCCGCCGTAGTAGCGCTTGCCGGGCAGGCCCTCGGCGTACTTGTTGGTGAGGATGCTGCCCATAGCGGCCATGACGGCGGGCGAGACGATGTTCTCGCTGGCGATGAGCTCGATATTTTCCCGCTGGCGGGTCAGCTCACGGTCCATGGCCGCAGCCAGCTCCGGGTCGGCCTTTTCCACGAGGCCGATGGTATCCATCATATCGTTGTACATACGATTTACCCCTCTCTCTGATGCAAAAATCAGTTTGCACGGGCGTCCGCTCATTCCGGCCCCGCCTGTTTCCATGATACCAGACATCGTGGATTTCTTCAACAGTATTTCGCACAAACCGATACGGTTTGATTCGTTTCTTTTCGGTTGGATGAAGATATTTCACCCATCCTGCCAAGGCCTTGCTTTTTCTGCGCCCAGCGCTTATTATTATAACAAAAATCCGTCCCGGTTTTTGTGCAGATTTGCCCACCGGGTGCAGAAAGGAGCCCATTGCCATGACCATCACGGAGCAAAAAGCCGCACAGCGCAAAGCGGGCATTGCGGCCCGCCGGGCGTTGTCGGACACTGAGCGCACCCGTTCCAACGCCGCTCTCTGCGCCCGCATCGCGGCATTGGACTGCTTCAAAAAGGCAGAAAACATCCTGCTCTACGCGGCCTTCGGCGGCGAAGCCGACCTCTCGGCGCTGGCTGTGGAAGCGGCCCGGCAGGGCAAAACGCCGGCCTACCCCGTCTGCGGCGAGGGCTTTTCGCTGACAGCCGCCGTGCCGGGGCCGGACGGCTGGGAAGTGGGTGCCTACGGCATCCGCACGCCCATTTTGAGCCGGTCGGAGGTTTTACGGCCAGACCAGCTCGACCTCGTGCTGGTACCCTGCACGGCTTTTGATGCAGTCTGCCGCCGGGTGGGGATGGGGAAAGGCTATTATGACCGCTACCTCCCCCGCTGCACCCGAGCTGTGAAACTGGGCGTGGCCTTTGAGGCCCAGCGGGTGGATAAAGCGGCAGTGGACGCCTATGACGAAAAACTGGACGGATTCGTGACAGAGGGAGGACTTTACTTTGGATCTGACACAACTGAGCTGTGAGGATTTTCTGAGCCGGCTTGCCAGCAAAGCCCCCGCCCCGGGCGGCGGCGGCGCAGCGGCCCTCGTGGGCGCGGCAGGCGTGGCGCTGGGCAATATGGTGGGGAATCTCACCACCGGCAAAAAGAAATACGCCGCCGTGGAAGAAGAGATCCTGGCGCTGAATGCCCGTGCTGAAGCCCTGCGCAAACGGCTGGAAGCCCTCGTGCAGGCTGACGCCGACGCATTCACGCCTCTGGCGGCGGCCTACGGCCTGCCCAGAGAGACGCCCGAACAGCAGGCCCGCAAGGCCGCTGTGCTGGCCGAGGCGCTGGACGGGGCCTGCGCCGTGCCGCTGGACATCATGGACGCCTGCTGTGAAGGCACCCGTCTTGCGGCCGATTACGCCGAAAAGGGCAGTGTGCTGGCCGTCTCAGACGCAGGCTGTGCGGCGCTGTTCTGCAAGGCCGCACTTCAGGCGTCGGCGCTGAATGTCGCCATCAATACAAAGCTCATGACCGACCGCGCCCATGCCGCCGCGCTGGACGAAAAAGCGGCCCGGATGCTGGCGGAATATCTGCCGCTGGCCGACGAAGTCTACCAGTCCGTAGCAAGCCGCCTGCGGGCCTGATGCATAGAAAGGGAACGTATATGTCTACCATTTTGAAGGGTGCGCCCGTCGTGGCCGCCATGAACGAAGCAAATGCCGCCCGCTGCGCCGCACTGCGGGAAAAGGGCGTTGTCCCCACGCTGGCCGTCGTGCGGGTGGGTGCGCGCGAAGATGACCTCTCCTACGAGAAAGGCATCATGGCCCGCTGTGCGAAGGTGGGCGTCGAGGTGAAGCAGTTCCTTCTGCCCGCCGACGCTTCGCAGGAAGAGCTGCTGCGCGTCATTGCCAGCATCAACGCAGACGCCGCCATCCACGGCTGTCTGCTCTTCCGCCCCCTGCCCAAACAATTTGATGACAGGACCATCCGCGCCGCACTCTCGCCCGAAAAGGACATTGACGGCATCACCGACGGCTCGCTGGCCGGTGTCTTCACCAACACGGCCGTCGGCTACCCGCCCTGCACGGCGCAGGCCTGTCTTGAAATTTTGAAATTCTACAACATTCCCCTCTCCGGCAGGCGGGCCGTCGTCGTGGGCCGCAGCCTCGTGGTGGGCAAGCCCGCAGCCATGATGCTGGACCGGGAAAACGCCACCGTCACCCTCTGCAACTCCCGCACCCAGAACCTGCCCGATGTCTGCCGTGAGGCCGATGTTGTGGTGGTGGCCATGGGCAAGATGGGCTTCATCGGCGCAGAGCATCTGCGGGCCGGTCAGGTCGTCGTGGATGTGGGCATCCATGTCAACGAGGAAGGCAAACTCTGCGGTGACGTCCGCTTTGGCGAGGCAGAACCTGTGGTGGAGGCCATCACCCCCGTCCCCGGCGGCGTCGGCACCGTGACGACTTCTGTGCTGGTGAGCCATGTGGTGGAGGCGGCAGAGAAAGCTGCATCATAATAACCTCTCCGTCACGCCTGCGGCGTGCCACTGCCCGGGTTGCGGCTCCCAGCGTCTGCTTCGGCCCTTGGTGCGGGCCTCGCATCCTGCTGGCCGCGGCCCCAACAGCTCCTCCCTGTTTCCGCCGCTGGCGGCGGTCGTCGTTGTTGCTCCCAAAGGGAGAGGCTTTGGCACACCGGAATATCTCTATACACCAAAAGCGCCCGGCGGATACCCGCCGGGCGCTTTTGGCATTGACAGAACAATGACAGGGGAATAATTGGGAAATTGGAATAGGTCTTCGTTTATGCGGCCTTTGCCGGGGCAAAGACCAGAGCCTTCTTGCTGCGGTTCTGCATTGCGCGCACCACACAGCTCAGGGTGAAGTTGATGATGAAGTAGATGACGCAGGCCGTGCCGAACAGCACCATAACGTCGGAGACGTTCACCGTGCCAAGACCGTTGTAAGTACCGGCGGCGCTCAGCAGCTGGCGGATGCGGGCCATCAGCTCGATGGTGGCCACGTTTGCCAGATAGGAGGAGTCCTTGATGGTGGTGATGACCTGGCTGAGCAGGGTCGGCACGATGTTGCGGTAGGCCTGCGGCAGGACGATGTAGAGCAGCACCTCAGCGGTGTTGAAGCCCTGTGCATAGCCGGCCTCGAACTGGCCCTTGGACACGCCGTTCAGGCCGCCGCGGACGATCTCGGCGATGACGGAGGAGTTGAAGAGGATGAGGGCCAGAGCGGCCTTAAACAGAAGCTTCATCTCCACGCTGGTCAGGCCGAACATCTTGCGGGCGAAGAAGCCCGGGCAGGGGCAGAACACCACACAGATGAAGATCCAGAGCAGGTAGGGCGTGTTGCGGAACAGCTCGATGTAGGCGGCAGCGAACCAGCCGAGGATGCGGGCCGGACCCTTTTTGCAGTAGGTGCGGGCCAGCGCCAGCAGAGAGCCCACGATGAGGCCCATGATGACGCCCAGCACCGAGATGATGCAGGTGAAGGCCACGCCCCGCAGCAGGTAGAGCATGACGCCTTCTCTTGTCAGGATGGAAAGGCTTGCAGCAAGCGTCTTCATATCAGGCAGCCTCCTTCAGCTCTACTTTCTTGGCAGCGGTCTTGAGACTCGTGTTCACACGGCCCTTGCGCTCCTTGAGGGAAGCCTCCCAGCGGGCTGCCAGCGTAGACAGCGGGAAGCAGACCACGAAGAAGATGAGGCCGCAGACGATATAAGCGGGGGCGTATGCGCCGCCGGTGGAAGCACCGGTGACGAAGCTGTAGGTCACGCTGATGAGGTCAGCGCCGCCCACGATGTAGAGGCAGGAGGTGTTCTTGAAGAGGTTGACCACCTGGTTGACCATCGGAGGGAGCATCACGGGGATGCTCTGGGGCAGGATGATGTAGCCCATCCGCTGCAGATAGTTGAAGCCCTGCGCCTGTGCGGCCTCGAACTGGCCCTTCGGCACAGACTCGATGGCGGCGCGGACGACCTCGCCCATGTAAGCGCCGGTGTAAACGCCCAGTGCAATGATGCCGGTGCGGATGACGCCGAGGCTCACGCCTGCAAATGCCAGCGCATAATACAGGAAGCACAGCTGCAGCAGCAGCGGGGTGTTCTGGACGAACTCGACGTAAATGCGGGCGATGATGCGCAGCAGCTTACTGCCGCTGGTGGACATCAGGCCCAGCGCAGCGCCGATGATGAAGGCCAGCGCCAGTGCGCAGACGGCGGTCTGCAGCGTGTTGCCCAGACCCAGCAGAAAACTCTCACGATGCGTCCAGACGGTGGACCAGGACTCTAACGAAAACAAGCCAGACATGGCAAACTCCCCTTTCCCTGCACTCTCTTGGTTCTGAAAAGTCTGGGCTTAATCCAGACCGTTGTCTTTGATGAGCTGCTCGATGGTGCCATCTGCCAGCCAGCCCTTGACGAGGTCGTCGCACAGGGTGGAGAAATCGCTGCCCTTCTTGGTGGCGACGCCATACTCCTGCGGGCTGAACTCAGCGTCAATGTAGCTGCGGCCCTCGGTCTTGTAGATGGCGAGGATGGACTTATCGACGCAGAAGCCCTGCACTTCGCCTGCGCTCAGTGCGGTGCTGATGGCGGGATAGTCGTCGTACTGACGGAAGGAGACGCCATCCTTCCAGGTGTCGGCGTTGAAGGTGTCGGCGTCGAAGTTTGCGCCGTCCAGCACGCCCTCGTCGATCATGGCCTTGACCAGAGCACGAGCGGAGGTGGAGCCGGAGGAGACGCCCACGACCTTGTCCTTCAGGTCAGCCAGGCCCTTGATGCCGGTGGAGTCCTCCACCAGAACGGAAACGTAGTCGGTATAGTAGGGGGTGGAGAAGTCCCAGGTCTTCTTGCGCTCTTCGGTGATGGTGAAGGTAGCCAGAACGGCGTCGATGTCGCCGGAGTCCAGCAGCTCGCCGCGGGTGGCGGCGGTAACTGTGGTGAACTCAACGTCCACGCCGAGGTGCTCTGCGATCATCTCTGCGAGGCTGTCCTCGAGACCCTTGTACTCGCCGGTGAGGGTATCCTGGAAGCTGAAGCCCTGAACTGCGTTCTTGACGCCCACTTTCAGGACACCGCGGTCCACGATGGCCTGGGTGTCAGCGCCCAGTGCTGCAGTGGAAGCGGCTGCGCTGCCAGCAGAAGAAGAAGCCGTGGAGGCTGCGGTGGAGCTTGCAGAGCCGCCGCAGGCGGTCAGGGCAGCAGCAGCGCCCACCAAACCAGTGACTTTCAGGAAATCACGACGCGAGATCTTTTTCATAATAAACCACTCCTCTTTGTTTTTTCGGCCCGAGCGGCTTTCCCTGTCCGCTCCGAAAACGGCCTGTTATCAACAACGGCGTCTCACCACAACTTGTGAGTCCCTGCCGTGTCAACCTTTGTTGTTCGTCCTCTCAGCGGACGATCTTGCTCAGGAACTGCCGGACGCGCTCGTTCTTGGGGTTGGTGAAGAAGTGCTCCGGCGTGCCTTCCTCAATGATCTGGCCGTCCGCCATAAAGACGATGCGGTCGGCCACATTTCGTGCGAAGCCCATCTCGTGGGTGACGACCACCATCGTGATGTTCTTCTCGTGTGCCAGCTTTACCATGACATCCAGCACTTCCTGGATGGTCTCAGGGTCGAGGGCCGAAGTCGGCTCGTCGAACAGGATGATCTTGGTCTGTGCGCAGAGGGCGCGTGCAATGGCGATGCGCTGCTGCTGGCCGCCGGACAGCTGCGGAGGGTAGACATCCGCTTTGTCCCGGAGGCCGACGACCTCAAGATAATGATATGCCAGCTCTTCGGCCTCTGCCTTGGTCTTGTGATGGAGCTTCATGGGTGCCAGCGTCAGGTTTTTGAGCACCGTCATGTGGGGGTAGAGGTTGAACTGCTGGAAGACCATGCTCATGTTGTCGCGGACGATTTTGGTCTTGTTCTTGTTGGTCAGCTCCTGACCGTCGATGTAGACATGGCCGCTGGTCGGCTCTTCCAGAAAGTTCATGCAGCGGACGGTGGTAGATTTGCCGCTGCCGGACGGTCCGATAATGACCAGCTTTTCGCCCTCGGCGACCTCGAGGTTCACGTCTTTGAGGACGTGCAGGTCTCCGAAGTACTTGTCAACGTGTTCGAGTTTGATCACTGTGATCCCCGCCTTTCCCTATCCTGTTCTGTCGTCCGTGCTCCAGCGCCGCGGACAGCGCATCCTGTGCGGCTTTCCCGAACCGCACACAAAAACGAAAAACAAAAAAGGCGCAAAGTGGATCCATCCACTTAAGCGCCTTTGCTTTCGTTGGTTAAAGTATAGTCTTTTTCCGCTTGACTTTCAATCCATAAAGTGCAACAAAAATCAGAGCGGGTCAATCTGCATTTTGGAAAGCTGCACAAACATCGTACTTAAAATCCGTAAATCAGCGGGTCATCAGCAGGAGCAGCGCCGATGCGACGGCCTGCAGGATGAGCCAGCGGGCCACCACCTGCTCGTCGCTCCAGCCCATGCGCTTGCGCACATGGTCGTGCAGCGGGGTGAGGGTGTTCTTGAGGATGCTGATGTGGAGGAAGCGCTTGAAGCTGATCTTCAGGATGCCGAGGCTGCCGTCCACGATGAACACCAGCGCCGCCAGCAGGAAGGCGAACGGGTGGCCGCACTTGAGGGCCAGGATGGCGAGGAAGAAGCCCATGGCGCGGCTGCCGGCGTCGCCCATCAGGAGGCTGGAAGGCTTTGCGTTGGACCACAGGTAGGCCAGCAGTGCGCCGATAAAGACGATGGCAGCGGTGGAGTAGTCCCCCAACTCCTCGCCGTAAGCCAGCAGGAAGGTGCCGATGCTCACCACCGCGAGGCTGGCGGACAGGCCGTCCACGCCGTCGGTGCAGTTGACCACGTTGATGCTGGCCCAGATGAGGATGACGATGAGCAGCAGGTAGAGCGGATAGGCAATGGTGAAGGTGGTGCTCAGGAAGTTGACGCTCGTGCCGTTGAAGTTCAGGTAGGTAACACCTGCCACCACGGCGATGACGAAGTCGATGAGGCCCTTCTTGTACTCGTTCCACGCCGTCTCGGAGGCGTCGTCAAAGTAGCCCGACAGCATGGAGGCGATGAGCAGAACGGTATAAATAAGGTACTCTACCTTAAAAGGCACCACCGCCAGCGTCACCAGCGCGATGCAGAGCACGAAGATGAGTCCGGAGCCCCGGGCCTTGCCCTTGGAGAGCTCGCCGTTGACGGCGAAGGCACGGCCATGGTCGTGGGGGAGCTTGTCGTGAAAGACCGAGTCCATCAGGGCGGTCAGGGCAAACGCCAGCAGGAACGCCAGCGCGTCCACGGTCTGCTGGCCGGTAGCTGAAATAAGCTGCAGCATATTTTGAACCTCTTTCAATGATATTCTTCTTACTCCGAGAGTGTATCACGCCAGAGCCAAAAAATCAATCGCCCGGTTTGACAATTTTCCTCCCCGTGCCTATAATAGTAGGACAGCTTATCAACACAGAAAACAGGAGACGACATGACACTTTCTTTGGAGCAGATCTCCGCCCGGATGCGGCAGGGCGAGGACATCCCGCTGTCCGACACGGCCCGCATCGCGCTGGCGCTGAGCATCCCTTCCATTCTGGAGCAGCTGGTGGTCACGGCGATGGAGTACATCGACGCCGCCATGGTGGGCCACATCGGCGCAGAGGCCACCGCCGCCATCGGCATCGTCAGCTCGAGCACCTGGCTGCTCCACGGCATCCTTGTGGGACTGTACACCGCGTTTTCCATCCAGATCGCCCAGTACCTCGGGGCCGACCGCCAGCAGGACGCCCGGGGCGTACTGCGGCAGTCCATGCTCTTCAACCTCATCCTGGGTCTGGGCGCTGCGGCTTTCGGTGTCGGCATCAGCCGCTTCCTGCCCGGGTGGCTGGGGGCGGACATCTCGCTCCAAGCCGATGCCAGCGCCTACTTCGCCATCTGGTCGGCGGCCCTCCCCTTCACCATGGCGATGGGGATGTATAGCGCCATGCTCCGGGCCACCGGCGACGCCCTGACCCCCGGCCTCATCAGTGTGCTGGTCTGCGCGCTGGACGTGGTGTTCAACTTCTTCCTCATCAACCCCACCCGGCAGATCCTGCTGTTCGGCCAGAGCGTCACGGTCTGGGGTGCCGGCCTCTCTGTGCCGGGCGCAGCGCTTGGCACGGCCCTCTCCACCGTCGTGGGCGGTCTGCTGGCGCTGGGCGTCCTGCTGCTGCGGGACGGCCCGCTTTGCATCCGAAAGCCCGGCAGCTGGCGCATCACCTCCGCCTGCCTGCGCAACCTCTGGCGGGTGGGTACACCGCTGGCCGCTGAGCGTGCGGCCCTCTCGTCGGCACAGGTGCTGCTCGTCCGTATCGTCTCGGGCCTCGGCACGGTGGCCATCGCGGCCAACAGCCTCGGCGTCAGCGCCGAGGGCCTCTGCTACATGGCAGGCTACGGCATTCAGGACGCCTCCATCGCCCTCATCGGGCAGGCCGTCGGCGCCCACCGCCGGGACATGGCGAAGCGGTTCGCCTGGCTCTGCACCATGATGGGCATGGGCATCATGGCGCTGTCCGGCGTGGGGCTCTGGCTCTTCGCCCCGGCCCTCATGGGCATCTTCACGGCAGATGCCGCCGTCATCGCGCTGGGTGCGCAGGTGCTGCGCATCGAGGCTTTTGCCGAGCCGATGTTCGGGGCCAGCATCGTAGCAAGCGGCGCGATGCAGGGCGCAGGCGACAGCACAGGCTGCTTTGTGCTGAACCTGTTCAGCATGTGGGGCGTCCGGCTCACCCTCGCCTTCCTGCTGGCTCCCCGGCTGGGCCTCGTGGGCGTCTGGGCCGCCATGTGCATCGAGCTCTGCATCCGGGGCGCGCTGTTCCTCATTCGGCTTGCAAGGGGCAAGTGGCTCGATAAGGGAGCGTTACAATAAACAAAATGGGCATGTGCCGGCGGCACATGCCCATTTCGTTTATTCAAATTACTTCCGGCCATGCAGGATGGGAGACAGGGGCTTATAGATGATCATGCAGAGCACGGCGTCCAGCAGACCCTTGACCAGCGTGAAGGGCAGGTTGAAGATGACGAGGCACTTTATGAGGCTGTCGGCAGAGGGCAGGATGGCCTGATACATGCCGAGGATGGCTTCCAGCGGCATATGGTAGAACTCCACATAGGCCGGGTAGGTGATGAAGTAGTTGGAGGGCACACTGAAGACGGCCATTGCGGCGGCACCCGCTGCCGCGCCGAGGATGGCGGTCTTGCGGCTCTTATGATGCTTGTAGATGAAGCCCGCCACAGCGGAGAAGACAGCGCCCAGCATAAAGTTGCACAGCTCGCCGACACAGGCAGTGCTGGTACCCTTGATGACGATGTGGAGCAGGTTCTTCATGAAGCTGATGACCACGCCGTACACCGGGCCGAGGGCGAACGCGCCCAGCAGGGCGGGCAGGTCGGAAAAGTCCATCTTGACGAAGGACGGGATGAGCATCGGGATGGGGAACTCGATGAACATCAGGATGAACGCCACTGCGCTGAGCATGGCGGCAACGGTCAGGTTGTGGGTCGTATCTTTTCTCATAATTTTCCTCCCGGGGCGGGTGGCCCCATTCAAATAAAGACTGGAAAGCCCTTTTCTCGCTCGCTGGAACCGGGAAGACAAATGAAAACGCGCCCTGCCATAGCTTACACTATAACAGGGCGCGCACAAACAAATCAAATTGCCTGCCGTTTCTTGCATCCGGACTATACCGTTGGCCCCGGAGTCTCACCGGGTCAGCACTCCTTTGGGAGTGGTCGCGGGCTGTACCGCCAGTGGGGAATCGCACCCCGCCCTGAAACGAACTTTCTTCGCAGAGTATAACGCGGCAGGTTTGTCTTGTCAAGCCCTTTTGCGCATTTTTTTAACAAGTCTCTCCCGATTTGCACCGCTGGCTGTAATATGATATACTGATTTTATTATTCGTCAGGAAGGTATCTGTTTCTATGCTTTTCACCATCAACGATCTCAGCTTTTCCATCGCCGGACTGCTTCTGGAAGGCTGGCTGGCCTTTGCAGCCCGGTGCGTCTGTGCGCTGGCCCTGCTGTTCATCGGCTGGGTCGTCAGCCGCTGGATGCAAAAAAACCTCTTCCCCCGCCTGCTGAAGCGCAGCTGGCACTTTGCCTTTACGCACCCCCTGCTGGAAAGCTTTGCCCGCCCGGCGGCCCGCATCGCGTGGTACACCGGCATGTATCTGGCCCTGCGCAGCCTGCCCTGGGCCATCCCCGGCCTTGCGGCCCTGCTGCTCAAAGCCTATCGGATGATGCTGGTCTTCCTCATCGGCACCGGCTTCTACCACGCTTCCGGCATCGCGGCTCTGCTGCTGGCCTCGTCCAGCGAAGAAGTCCGCACCAACCGCACCCTGCTCACCCTGCTGGATAAAGTCTACAAAGTAGCCGTCGTGGTGCTCTGCGGCGCGACCATCGCGCAGGAGAGCGGCCTGCCCGTGGGCAGCGTCGTGGCCAGTGCCGGTCTTATCGGCCTTACGATCTCTCTGGCCGCACAGGATATGGCCAAGAATTTCTTCAGCGGCGTGATCATCCTGCTGGACAAGCCCTTCTCCATCGGCGACTGGATCACCGTCGGCGACGTGGAGGGCGAAGTGGTGGACATCAACTTCCGCTCCACGAAAGTCCGGGCCGTGGATAACTCCATCTACATCCTCACCAACAGCACCGTCAGCAGTGCCACCATCAACAACGCTACCCTCCGCAACAAGCGGCTCTACCGCTTCACGCTGGGCGTCACCTACGACACCACCCGACCCCAGCTGGAAAAGCTGATGGCCGACCTCGACGCCATGCTCAAGGCCAGCCCTGACACCTACGAGGACACTGCCTTTGTCCGGATGACCGGCTTCGGCGACTCGAGCATCAACCTGATGGTCTCTGCCTATCTGCGCACCGCCGACCTCGGCGTGTTTTTGCGGATGCAGAACGATTTGAACCTCAACATCATGGACGTGATGAAGGCCGACGGCGTGGAGTTCGCATTTCCCTCCACGACGGTCTACCTCGCAAAAGAGAACTGACAGCAAAAAAGCCGATGCAGCTGCATCGGCTTTTTTGCTACAGCGCAATATCCAGCGCCATCATGAGGGCGAACCCCAGCACCACGCTGATGACGCCCGCCGGTTCGTCCTGCTCCACGGCTTCCGGTATCATCTCCTGAGCCGTCACGCAGACCATGCACCCGGCGGCGGCGCTCATGAGCCACGGCAGAGCCGCGCTCACCCAGCCCGCGAGGGCCAGCGCCAGCAATGCCCCCAGCGGCTCCACGAGGCCAGACGCCGCACCGGCGCAGAAGGCTTTCCGCCTCCCCTGCCCGGCCTGCGCCAGCGGCAGGCTCACCGCCGCGCCTTCCGGGATATTCTGCAGGCCGATGCCCAGTGCAAGGGCCAGCGCCCCGCTGACGGCCTCCGGCTCACCCTGCAGGGCCAGCGCCGCCGCAAGTCCCACCACCATGCCCTCGGGCAGATTGTGGAGGGTCACGGCCAGCACCACCCGGCCCATCCGGCCATGCTCTTTTGACCCGGTGTGCATCAGCCGCCCGGCAGCCTCTTCCAGCCGCAGCAGGCCCACAGCACCCAGCACCAACCCCGCCGCCGGGGCCAGCCAGACCGGCAGCGTCCCGGCCTCCGCCCGCTCGATGGCAGGCAGCAGCAGGCTCCACACGCTGGCGGCCAGCATGATGCCCGCCGCCATGCCGCAGAGCATCCGCCGGGTGCGGGGCTCGTCGGCCCGACGCACTAAGAAGACCCCCGCCGCTCCCAGCGCCGTACAGAGCGCCGGCAGCAGCAGGATGACCGCCGCAAACAGATAGATGTTCACATTGCATTCCCCCTTCCCACCGATGTATGCGAAGGGAGGGGGAAATGTGAAGAGAAAAAGCGCTCCTCATTCCGGCAGCGCCACCACCTCGGGCGCATAGCGGGTGCCTCTCTGGGCGTGGAATTCGCCCAGCAGCGTATCCACCGGCTTTGCCATCGTGTAGCAGTGGCCGATATTAGAGGATGGCGTTGTCCTCCTTCATGTAGTCGAAGCACTTGATGGCGTTGGACTGGATGGTCTCCAGCAGCTCCTTCGCTTTCATATCCGGGGAGAATTTAGGCTGGGAGAGGGTGCAGCCCGTCCGTTTCTGACGCACAAAAAGACTGCCGTGCATCGTCTTTCTGCACGGCAGTCTTGTCAAATCGGATCTTCAGTTGCGGTAGCAGCGGTCCTGGCCTACCAGCCAGTCCTCGCACAGGCGCTCGGCCTCTTCCCGGCTGCAGCTCACGCAGTGGAACAGCCGCCCTTTCAGCGAGCAGTAAGAATAGCGAACTTTCGGCACCCCATTTGCATCCCGGAATGATTCCCATCGTTCCTGTCCCGGCATCAAATAGCTTTGTTCCATAGCTTTCGCGCTTCCTTTCCGGCTGCTCTGGCAGCACAACGTGTTCATTTTATCACGTTTTGGCCGGGAGGGCTATTCGCTCTTTCCACAAAAAGCGCTCTGCATTTTATGGAAGAATGCGCATTGACAAACCGCGATTCAACAGTGTTTCTTTTTCTTCCAGACAAAATACCCGGCGTATAGGAAGAATACCGCCAGCGCTGCCAGCGAGACTTTGCTGGCCAGGGAATAGCCGTCGGCCTGATAGACGAAGTCGATGGTGTTCTCCCCCGCCGGGGCCAGGACGGCCATCAGCCCCTCGTCCACCCGGATGACATCCGTCTCTTCGCCGTTGACGCAGGCCGTGAATCCATCGTCGTACGGTACGGAGAAGAAGACGAGGTCGTCTTTTTTCAGCGTGATCTCCGCATGGAAGCCGGAGTTGGTCATCCGGAAGCTGCTGCAGGCCGAAGCGCGGCGGTCGGCGCAGTCAGAGACGTAGGTGTCGTACCACAGGTCGTCCAGCTTTGCGTCGGGCAGCTTCTCGAGGTACTTGCCGTAGGTTTCGGCGTCCTCTTCGCTGAGCACCAGCGCCCGCATCAGGAGGTTCGCGCGGGTATTTTTAACGGTCGTCTCGTAGGACTCCTCCGTAATATAGTAGTCGTAGGTAAAGCCCATGGGAACGTAGTTCTCGTTCTCGTAGAGCATGAAGCCGTCTTTGGTGTCGTAGTAGCTCCATCCGTCGTCCGCAGCGGCGAGAAAATCTTCCTGCTTTTCGGGCGTGGTGATGAGGTACTTGACGCTCAGCAGACCCCGCAGGGCGTAGTTGGAGATGTCCGGCTCACTGCGGACATCCCGCTTGACGCCCAGTGCCGGGTAGAAGCTGAGGATGCTGGGTGCAGCCGTGCTGCCGAAGTATTGCAGGCTGCTCTTGTCGAGCCAGAGGCCAAGGTTGTCGTGGGTCTTGTAGGTATCCACGCGCCAGTCGCCCTCGGGCAGGTCATCCTTGAGCTTGATGGCAGAGGTGTACTGCTCCACAAGGTCGCTGTCGGTGTGCCACTGGCCGAACTTGCCGATGCCGATGTGTACCATGCCGAACGCGCAGGCAAAGGCCAGCACCACTGCCGTCATCCGACGGGCAAAGGCCTGGCTCCCCCGCCAGCGGCGGCAGAGCAGGTGGTACAGGATCAGACCGCCGATGCCGAAGCTCAGGACGGCGACATACTGGCCGGGATTCTGCAGCACACCCAGCGACCATTCTCTGGTGTCGCTGTCCTGCACCGGCACCAGGGCAAACGCCAGCGTCGCGGCCATCAGCCAGCCGATGACGCGGACCGGGGCGTCCAGCTCGTCGGCAGAGATGTCGGGGCTTTCCAGCGCACTGGCCGTCATGGCGCAGAGGATGAGCACCGGCATGTAGTACCACCGGGCGTAGTAGCTGGAATTGAGGGCGTAGAAGGCGCTGTTGAGCACCGGAACCAGCGCAAAGATGGCGCAGGTGGCGACGATGCGCTTTTTGCTGTCGCCCTTCCGCGCCCGCCAGTAGGCCATCGCGCCGGCCAGACTGCACAGGGGCAGATAGGCCGACATACTCGTCCACTTGATGATGCCCTCCGACCAGATGGAGGTGATGTAGGGCGAATCGGGCGGTAAGATCCAGCTCAGCAGGATGGCCAGATACTGCTGCACCTTCGAGTAGGTCAGAAAGCCCCAGCCCGACGACAGGTCGATGGTGCGGGGATTCTGCAAAATGCTGAGTACCGCCGGCCAGAGCAGAACGAAGCCCAGAGCCGCGCCCAGCAGGCTTTCAAAGGCCAGCCGGACGAAAAGGCGGACATTCATCGGGAAATCTTTCGTCGTCAGCTTGCAGATGAAGTAGATGACGAGGAAGAGGACCTGTCCGATGAAGAAGAAGTAGTTGTTGAGCAGGTTGACGCCCACCCAGAACGCGAAGAGGCCGTAGTGCTCTTCCTGCTCGTAGAGCGTTTCGTCCAGCGCCCAGAGCATCCACGGAAAGAGGGCCACCACGTCGATAAAGTGGTTGAAGAAGACATTGTAGATGCTGAAGCCCGAGAAGGCATACAGGCAGGCGCCCAGCACCGCGTGATCGGAGCGGCGGACATAGCGGCAGAGGTAGCGGTAAGCGCCGCCGCCCGCCACGGCAAATTTCAGCACCAGCAGCGGCACCATGAGGTAGGGCAGCCAGTTCTGGGGGAAGATGAGGGACAGCCAGAAGAACGGCGAACCGTACAGGTAGAACGAGTAGGCGTTCATCGCGCCGCTGCCCAGGTCGGTGGCCCAGGAGAAGGTGCTGCGGGCCGCGCCGGCCATGCCGTCCGGGTAGCCTGCCCCCTTGATGAAGCCGTTCATGTAGCGGTAGAAGCTGATCTGCTGGCTGTTGAAATCGCCCGCGTAGTGGAAAAATCCACCGTCGATGATATAGAACGGCAGGAAGAATATCGCCGCCGTCAGCGCACAGAGCAGCATGGTGCGGAGCATCTGGTCACGCCGCCCCGGCATATTGAGCAGCCGGGCATTTCCGGCCTGATTTTTTGAATCGTCCATTGTCTATCCTCTTTCCCCGCCCGGAGGGGCGGCACAGGCCCATCGCCTGCATCGTTCTCGCGTTCCAGTATAGCACGCGGCTGTGTGGAAAAAAAGAATTTTCGTGTTTTGCTTGACATTCGCCCGCCGGGCGGGTATAACCCTCTCAAAGACACTTCAAGGAGGCCGACATGAAGCTATACCCGTTCAGCGCCCTTCTGGCGCGGATGAAGTACATCACCCGGTGGAGTCTGATGCACTCCACCCGCCCGGAATCCCTCAGCGAGCACACCTGCGACACTGCCCTGCTGGCCCATACCCTCTGCCTCATCGCGCGGCGGTACACCGGCACGCCCTGCCGCCCCAAGACGGTGGCGGTGGCGGCGCTCTATCACGATGCACCCGAGATCATCACCGGCGATATGCCCACGCCGGTCAAGTACAGCAGCCCCGGCCTGCGGGACGCCTACAAGGCGCTGGAGGCCGAGAGCGTGGATTCCATGACCCGCCTGCTGCCGCCGGAGCTGGCCGAGGAGGTCAACCCCTTCATCACCGGCAGCCTGCTGACCGCCGAGGAAAAGCGGCTCCTGAAAGCTGCTGACCGGCTCTCGGCCCTTGTCAAGTGCATGGAGGAGCAGCGCAGCGGCAACCACGAGTTCGACGCCGCGCTTCGTCAGCAGCGGGAGGCACTGGAAGGGATGCACTGCCCTGAGGCCGACTGGTTCATGGCGCACTGCCTCCCCTGCTTCACCCAGAACCTCGACGAGCTGACCCGCAGCGAATGATCACGGGAAGGGGACTTCCCGCACGTCGTCCGGGTCCAGCCCGGCCTTGCGCTGCTCTTCGAACACCGCCGCAATAAGCTCGTCCAGGTCTTCCAGACGGGACAGGGTGCAGCAGCAGCGGCGGAGGGCGGCAGCGCCCTTGAGGCCCTTCATATAGTGCATGGTCTGGGCGCGGGCCTGAGGCATGGCGGTGTATTCGCCCTTCTGCTCCACCATCTCTTCCACCTGACGGCGGAGGGCGTTCATCCGGGCCTGCAGATTCGGCTCCTTGGGCGTCGGCAGGCCCTCGATGGCGGCGTTCACCCGCTCGAAGAGCCACGGATCCCCCAGCGCAGCACGGGCGATCATGACGCCGTCGCAGCCGGTGTGCTGCATCATCTCCACGGCATCTTCCGCCGTCTGGATGTCGCCGTTGCCCAGCACAGGCACCTTCACCGCCGCCTTGACCTTGGCGATGATGTCCGGGTCAATGCCCGGGGTATACATCTGCTCCCGGGTGCGGGCGTGGACGGCGATGAGTTCAGCCCCCGCCTGCTCGCAGGCTTTGGCGCACTCCACCGCCGTGATGTGGTCGGCGTCCCAGCCTTTCCGCATCTTGACCGTCACCGGGCGGGTGGTGTGGGCCTTGACCTGCTCGACGATGCGGCCGCAGAGGTCGGGGTCCAGCATCAGCTTGCTGCCCGCGCCGCCCGAGACGATCTTCGGGGCCGGGCAGCCCATGTTGATGTCCAGAAAGTCGAACTGATATTCTTCTATGGCCGCTGCGGCCTCGCCCATGATCTGGGGCACCTCGCCGAAGATTTGCACGCCGTAGGGTGCGCCGTTGGGTTCGGCTTTGAGCAGGCTGACCGTTTTGTGGTCGTGGTAGACCAGCGCCCGGCTGGACACCATCTCGCTGACCGTAAATCCTGCGCCGTGCTGGGCCATCAGCCGGCGGCAGGGCGCGTCCGTAAAGCCCGCCATCGGGCCAAAAACTGCCCGGTGGGGCAGGGTGATATTTCCGATTTTCAGAGAATCCATCTTATCCCTCGTTTTGCTTGACAATGGCTTGCAAAAGCTCTATACTATAAACAAGAAAGGCACTGTCTGCGAATGGTCAGCGTCCTTCCGGCATGAGATCAAAAAGAATGACCGCAGGCTGTGGGAGCGAGGCGGTCATTTCTTTTTGCTGTTGGAAATCGTCCATGTAATCTGAAACGTGACAAAAATCGCTCCGCCGATAATGGCGAGCAACTGAAGCACTTCGCTCAGCGTCATAGCACATCCCCCCTTTCGCACCATGCGTCAGGGGATAGCAAAAAGTTCACCTCCCCGGCGCAGGGCCGGAAGGGCGTGACCACCTACATTGCAGACAGTACCTTGCTGCATCGGCAGCACCTATAGAATATCATATTTCCCGCACGAATACAACACCCCGGCTGCCTGCAGGCCGGGGTGTTCGTCTTGTCTATCGCAATTTCTCCTGCTATACTTGGGGCAAAGGAGCGGCGGGCGGACCCCCGCCGGAGAAATGGCTATGGAGTATCGTGATTGGACGAAAAAAGACGGCAGCGGGCGGGACATCTCCACCTCGCTGCTGGGCTACGGGTGTATGCGCTTCCCCACCCTGCCGGATGGCCGCATCGACGAAGTACGGGCCGAAAAGCTGCTGAACGCTGCCCGGGAGGCGGGCGTCAACTACTTTGACACCGCTTTCCCCTACCACGGCGGTGAGAGCGAACCTTTCGTGGGCCGGGTCATTGCCAAGTGGCCTCGGGAGAGCTTCTACCTCGCCACCAAGCTGCCTCTGTGGAGCTGCAAGACCCTCGACGAGGCCAAAGACATCTTTGAGAAGCAGTTCGAGCGGCTGGGCGTGGACTACATCGACTTCTATCTGCTGCATTCCCTGCACAAAGCCCGCTACGATGCGGCCAAAGAGATAGGCATCGTAGACTGGCTCTGGAAGCAGAAGGCCGCCGGGCGCATCCGGAATTTTGGCTTCTCCTGCCACGACAACGCGGCGGGCTTCGAGCACATCCTGCGCGACCAGCCGTGGGACTTCTGCCAGCTGCAATACAACTACCTCGATACCGATGACCGTGCTGAGGAGATCGCAGGCGACCGGGGCTATGCCCTGACCGAGGACCTAAATGTTCCCCTCATCATCATGGAGCCCATCAAGGGCGGTACGCTGGCACAGCTTCCGCCGGACGCTGCCGCGCCGCTGAATGCACTGGACGCCGACGCCAGCGCGGCCTCGTGGGCGCTGCGCTGGGTGGCCAGCCACAAAAATGTGAAGGTCGTCCTCTCCGGCATGAGCGCAGAAGACCAGCTGGAAGACAACCTTGCCACCTTCGGAGATTTCCGCCCCATGACCGACGCCGAGAACGCCGCCATCCGGCAGACTGCCGACGTCCTGCGCAGCCACATCAAAATCGGCTGCACCGGCTGCCGCTACTGTATGCCCTGCCCCATGGGCGTGGACATTCCCGACAATTTCAGCATCTGGAACAAGCTCGGGATGTTCGGCAATAAGGACGCCATCCGCCAGCAGTGGACAGCCCGCTTCCCGGATGCCGAAAAGGCCATTCACTGCGTCCGCTGCGGCAAGTGTGAGGCCGTCTGCCCCCAGCATCTGCCGATTCGGGACTCTCTTGCAAAGCTCCAGACGGAACTGGACAATTTATAATGAGTGAAAGCGGGCGCTCCTCTGTCTCTCCGGACAGGTGGAGCGCCCGCTTTTTTGTTTAACCTACGTTGATGTGACCCACCGGGAGGACTTTGCGCTTGTTGTCGTCGGGCTTTGCCGTCAGGCTGATCGCCAGCGACACCGGGCCGACACGGCCCATGAACATACAGGCCATATACAGCAGCTTCGCGCCGGTGTTCAACTGCCCAGTGACACCCACCGACAGGCCCACCGTACCGAACGCCGAGCAGGACTCGAAGATGCAGTCGATGACCGACACCGTCTCTGCGGTGTTGTAGTACACCACGACGGCAGAGCCGAACGCCGCCACCGCGCCGATGACGATGATGGTCAGAGCGCGGTAGACTGTCTTGGACTCGATGTGGTGGCCGCCGATAACGCAGTCGTCGCGGCCCTGTGCCACGCTGCGGATGGTCAGGATGAGCACCGCGAAGGTCGTCACCTTGACACCGCCGCCCGTCGAACCGGGGGCCGCACCGATGAACTGCAGCACACTCATCAGCAGCTTGCTGATGGGGCTGCAGGCCGCGAGGTCGATGGTGTTCATACCCGCAGTACGGGTGGATACCGACTGGAACAGCGCCGCCATGATCTTGCCCGGGACGGACAGGCCGCCCATCGTCCTGGGGTTCGACCACTCGAGCAGGGCCAGCAGCACCGCGCCGCCCACCCAGAAGATGACCGAGAACTGCAGCACGACTTTCGCGTGGAGAGAGAGCCGCCGCTTTTTGCGGTACTCCGCCAGCTCCACCCAGACCATGAAGCCCAGACCACCGGCCATGATCATGAACATGATGACAGCCTGCACATAGTAGTTGTTGACGTACGGCACCAGCGAGGAGTAGGCGCCAAACCGTCCGAAGAGGTCAAAGCCTGCGTTGCAGAAAGCCGAGATGGCCGTGAACACGCTGACCCACACACCCTCTGCGCCGAACTGCGGCACAAATGCGAAGAGCAGCAGCACGATGCCCACGGCCTCGAAAGCCGCCGCCAGCTTGATGACGATCTTCAGCACCTCAGTGGCCTTGGACAGGCCGTCTGCCGAGACGCTCTCGCCCAGCAGCCGCAGGTCGCGGAAGCCCATCCGCCGCCGGGCCGCCAGCGCGAAGAAGCTGGTGAGGGTGACAAGGCCGAGGCCGCCCACCTGAATGAGCATCAGGATGATCACCTGCCCGAACAGCGAAAACTGGCTCCATGTATCCCGCACGACGAGGCCCGTCACGCAGGTGGCACTGGTGGCGGTGAACAGGGCGTCGATGACGCCCAGCCGCCCCGTCCTGCTGGAAATGGGCAGGGTAAGCAGCAGCGTCCCCACCGCGATGACCAGCAGAAAGCTGCTGCAGATGGTCTGCGTCGCACTGCTGCCCGCCAGCCAGCCCTTGTTGGGTCGGCGTGTCCGCTTTTTGGTTTTGTTTTTTCCCATTGCAACCTCCCGGGGCTCCCCCGGCCAGCAGCCAGAGGGGCGAGTCGTTCTGCCGCCCCTGCGCAAAGTTTCCAGGCGCAGGAACCTCTCTTTATAGGATACACCTTTTTTCTCTCCGATTCAACTTGATTTTGTGCGCTGTTTGCGGTATCATATCTGTAATACGTCTCAGTAGCTCAGTTGGATAGAGCGTCCCCCTCCTAAGGGGAAGGCCGCAGGTTCGACTCCTGTCTGGGACATCCCTTTAAGAAAATGCGAAGGTCATTTTTCCATGTGAAAGACGATCTTCGCATTTTTCATTTTGAATCGATCACCAAAATCAGCCAGCGAATGCCATTAGCAGAATTTTCGGTTCCAGCTAATAAAATCAGGTTCCCAGCTAATGAAGCCCCATAAAGCACCTTTTGAACTCTGTTTCCCGGCTCTCTGCTAAAAAGCGTGTCGCTGAAAGGGGCAGATGACATTTTCTCCACGGAAGAATCCCGACAGGAACAACAACGGGAACAGGTTCAGCAGATTCCCATCGGAGAGCTGTTCCCTTTCAAAAACCACCCCTTTAAGGTTTTGGACGATGAATCCATGCAGCGCACCGTAGAGAGTGTAGAACAGTACGGCGTGCTTTCTCCGCTGATTGCCCGCCCACGCCCGGAAGGTGGCTAAACGCGGAATTTTGCCCTTACAAAAAAGCACTTTCCCTTATATTTGCATTGCAAATAAGGGAAAGTGCTTTTGTCTTGCTCACTATGAGGTTACTATCGCAAAGGATACGGTCAACTCCCAATAGCGAAAAGATAATACGGCAGCCTTCACTTTTTCAGTACTACGCACTCATAGGGGCGCAGCGTGTCGGCGGTGTCGGGGTAGTTACCCAGCAGTTTCTCGGCATCGGTCCAGCCTACGGGCAGGGGCTTGGCAATTTCCCGCTCCCGCAGGTTGCAGAGAACCAGCAGCTCCGTATCGCCGTCGTACCGGCGATAGGCTAACAAATCCGCGTTGTCGGGGTACAAGAACTTGATTTTCCCCGCACTGATGACCGGCATTTTCTTGCGCAGGGCCACCAGCGTTTTGTAAAAGCTGCGGATGGAATCCGGGGCGTCCATTTGGGCAGCGGCGTTGATGGCCTTGTAGTTGTCGGCAATGCCGATCCACGGCGTACCGGTGGTAAACCCGGCGTTCTCGCTCGCGTCCCACTGCATCGGGGTGCGGCTGTCGTCGCGGCTGCGCTGGGCGATAATGTCCAGCGTCTCGGCCTCGGTCTTGCCCTGCTCTCGCAGGATCCTGTAGTAGTTGCGGCTCTCGACGTCGCGGTACTGCTCGATTTTCGTGAAGTGCGGGTTCGTCATGCCCAGCTCCTCACCCTGATAAATGTACGGTGTGCCGCGCATAAAGTGGATGGCCACCGCCAGCATCTCGGCGCTTTCCTTCCAGTAGGTCGTGTCGCTGCCAAAGCGGCTGACCGCACGGGGCTGGTCGTGATTACACCAGAACAGCGCATTCCAGCCGTCATGCGCCTGCATCCCCTCCTGCCATGTCTGGAACAGTTTCTTCATGGCGAGGTAATCAGGCTCCCTCAATTCCCACTTTTGCCCGTCCTTGTAGTCGACCTTCAGGTGGTGGAAATTGAAGCACATCGTCAACTCGTGATTGCCCTCAGCGGTGTAGCCGATGCAGTTTTCCAACGAGGTGGAGGACATCTCCCCCACCGTCACCATGCCGTCGATGCCGCCCGCGGCGACCAGCTCCTTCAGGTATTTGTGGACATTGCGGCCATCGGTGTAGAAGCGACGGCCATCGCCCGCAAAGTCGTCCTCATACACTTCCGGTTTGGAAATCAGATTGACCACATCAAAGCGGAATCCCTTGATTCCCTTCGCCTTCCAGAAACGGAGGATGTCGGCCATTTCTTCCCGCACCGCCGGGTTCTCCCAGTTCAGGTCTGCCTGTGTCACATCGAACAGGTGCAGATACCATTTGCCGAGCCATGGTACGTATTCCCACGCGGGGCCGCCGAATTTTGAAACCCAGTTCGTCGGGTAGCAGTCGGGCGTGCCGTCCTTGAAGATGTAGTAGTCCTGATACTTTTTGTCGCCCGCCAGTGCTTTTTTGAACCACTCATGCTCGGTGGAGGTGTGGTTGAACACCATGTCCAGCATCAGGCCGATGCCGCGCCTGTCCGCCTCGCGGATAAGCTCCTCCAGATCCTCCATCGTGCCGTAGCGCGGGTCAACGGCACGGTAGTCGGCCACATCATAGCCGTTGTCGCGCTGGGGCGAGGGGAAGAACGGCGTCAGCCAGAGATAGTCAACGCCCAGGTCGGCGAGATAGTCCAGTTTCGCGGTGACGCCCTTCAAATCGCCGAAGCCGTCACCGTTCGAGTCCATGAAGGATTTCGGGTAAATTTGGCAGACAACTTTATCTTTAAAATCATTCATGGTACACACCTCACAAAATCAGGCAACGCCTTTTTTCTTGCCGACGATGACGGTCAGCACAAAGGGGACGACGATGGCAATAGCCATGCACAGCGCAAAGCTGAGCATATAGGCGGGCTGGATCGACAAAATACCAGGGATGCCGCCGACACCGATGGCGTTGGCCGTGGTGGAAGTTGCCACACAGACGACCGCTGCGATGGCAGATCCAATCATGCCGCAGATAAACGGGAAGTGGAATTTCAGGTTGACGCCGAACATGGCAGGCTCGGTAACGCCCAGATAGCAGGAGATGCAGGAGGGAACGTTGACTTCCTGAGCGGCAGCATTCTTGCGCTGCAGGTAGATCATGCCCAGCACGGCGGAGCCCTGTGCAATGTTGGAAAGGGTGATCATGGGCCACAGCATCGTACCGCCGAAGTCGGCGATCAGCTGCATATCAATGGCGTTGGACATGTGGTGCAGGCCGGTGATGACCAGCGGGGCATACACAAAGCCGAAGATGGCACCGAACACCACGCGGAAGGAGCCGGAAATGCCGGCGTAGACGATGTCAGAAATGAAGGTGCCGATCTTCCAGCCGATGGGGCCAAGGACAGTGTGGGCGATGATGACGGACAGCACCAGCGAGCAGAAGGGCACAACGATCATGGAGATGACCGCCGGGCAGATCTTGCGGAAGAAGCGTTCCAAGTACACCAGCGTGAACGCGGCCAGCATGGCGGGAATGACCTGCGCCTGATAGCCGATCATGTTGATGGTGAAGAAGCCAAAATCCCATTTCGGGATGTCCGCCGCCGCAGTAGAAGCCACGGCGTAAGCGTTGAGCAGCTGGCCGGAGACGAGCGTCAGGCCGAGGACGATGCCCAGGCTTTGGGTCGTGCCCATTTTCTTTGTGACAGACCAGCAGATGCAGACCGGCAGCATATGGAAGATGGCTTCGCCGATCAGCCACAGGAAGCTGTCAACGCCGGACCAGAACTGGCTGATGTCGCACAGCGTCTGGGTGCCGTTATTAAAAAAGTAGATGCTGTCAATGCAGTTGCGGAAGCCGAGAATCAAACCGCCGGTGATGATGGCGGGAATCAATGGGGCAAAAATCTCCGCAAGCACGCTCATGACCTTCTGCAATGCGTTCTGGTTCTGCTTGGCTGCGCTCTTGACAGCTTCCTTCGAGACACCGTCAATGCCGGATACCGCAATAAAGTCATTGTAGAAATCGCTGACCGTATTGCCGATGATGACCTGGAACTGACCTGCCTGGGTGAAAGTGCCCTTGGCGGATTTCAGTGCCTCGATCTTGGCAACGTCCGCCTTGGCGGGATCGTTGAGGACAAATCGCATACGCGATACGCAGTGGGATACTGCCGCAATGTTCTCCTTGCCGCCAACGTACTCAAGCAGCAGCCGCGCGTCCTGTTCGTATTTACCCATGATGTTTACCTCCTTTTGCCCGGTAGAGCGGGCATCTTAGAACTTGTTCATACGGGCATCTTAGAACTTGTTCATACAAGTTCTCCTTACAGCCACAGAATACCAGACTTGTTCATACAAGTCAATATGCTTTTGCAAAAAAGCATTGCAGAATGCCTATTTTCGGCACTGCTCACAAGTTGCCCACTTGAAATTTAGCCGAAAAGACGGTATACTAAAGTAAATGTTTGAACAAGTTGCGAGGTACACACCATGCCAAAGGCAAAATATGAGGGCATTTATCACAGCATCAAAAAACGCATCGAGGCGCAGGATTACCCCTATCAATCGCTGCTGCCCAGCGAGAATACCTTAATAGAGGAATACGCCTGCTCCCGCAACACAGTTCGACGCGCATTGGCGGAGCTGGTAGCCGACGGCTATGTGCAGGCCATGCAAGGACGTGGTGTCCGGGTCATCTATCAACCGGTGGGCAAAACCACCTTTACCATAGGCGGCATCGAGACCTTTCAAGAGACAGCCCGCCGCAACCATCTGCAAGCCGTTACCCGTGTCATTCGGTTTGAGACGATCACTGCAACCGAGCAGTTTGCTGCGGAAAGCGGATTTTCTGAGGGCGATGAACTGTGGGCGGTGCAGCGCGTGCGCTATCTGGACGGAAAAGCACTGATTCTGGACATCAACTACTTTTTAAAGGAGTTTGTCCCCGGCCTGACACCGGAGATTGCCGCAAACTCTATCTACGATTATATTGAGAACACACTGGGTATGCAGATTATCACCAGCAAACGGCGCATCACGGTGGAGCATGCCACCGTCCGGGACGAAAAACTGCTGGATATGGACGGCTATGATTGCGTGGCAGTGGTGGTAAACCAGACCTTCAACTCGGACGGGATGCTGTTCGAGTACACCCAGTCCCGCCACCAACCGGACTATTTCTGCTTTCAGGACATTGCCACGCGGAAAAAGTGAGCGGCAGACACCCGGCGCAGGGGTATCCACCTGGGATTTTGCGCTGGGCCGGGGCTCCGGCAAAAAAGGTCTTTTACAATCACTTCAACAAGAAACGCTCCTGCCAGTTTTACACCGGCAAGAGCGTTTCTTGTGTTATTCAAAAATATCGGCAAGGGTAAGCAGCTGTACTTCTCCGCATTCCTGTGCCTGAAGTAGTCCGTCCGTAAATGCACATTTCCAACCATACTGTTACATAGGCCAGAGTTTTCTCTCAGAAAGCTCTGGCTTTTTCTATTGAAAACATTTGTCCATCACACCAGTTACGGCTGTATGGACTGGTTCACGAATGATAAACAAGCAAATATCCGTAGGGAAACGTACACTTCCCAGCTAATGAAAGGTGGGCATTTTACAATCGGACACGACAAAGGCGGCTTCGATCTCTCGAAGCCGCCTTATCAACTGTGGAAGTGGAAACTCATTGGGTGAACTCAGTTTTCCAACCAACCGTAATCAAATTCTGTAAAGTCGTGGATGTAGTGGTCTGCTCCCAGTGCCAGCAGCTCGGGCCCGTCTGCCGTCTCTCCGACGCCCACGATCCGGCCTGCGCCGTTTCGTTTTGCCAGAGCGATGGCGGTGACGCTGTCCTCAATGACCAGGCACTCAGAGAACGGAACACCCAGCCTCCGCGCAGCTTCCAGATGCATCTCGCCTTTGTCGGCATAGCTTCCGTCGTCGTACACGACGTCCTGTTGTTTCAGCCAGTGACCGATCGGAAACGAGTCAAAGTAGAAATCAACATTTGCTTTTATGGAAGCACTCGCCAGCGCGAACGGGATGCCGCGCTTCTGTAAGCCTTGCAGCAGCTCTTCAGCACCTGCTACGAGGTGTAAACTGGCAGGATCGTTCCTGCATGCCTCCCGGTACAGCACCTCTTTCTTTTCTGAATACTGCTGGCGCTCCGCAGGGGTGAGCCACGGGGCCATGTTCTTCAGGATGACATCATTGCAGGGACCGCAAATCTTCGTCGATGCAAGAGGGCTTTTATCTTCGGGATGCAGTTCATGATAGATCTTTGACCACGCCTCCATGTGGAAGCGGGTATCAAAGAACATCGTCCCATTAAAATCAAGAAGTACCGCGTGCATTGTGATTCCGGCTTATGTCTTAAGCAAAGATGCCGAAGAATGCGCCGACCAGACCGATGACCAGCAGCAGAGCGATGCAGGTAACGGGCTTCCAGTTCTTCTTCTTCATCAGGAAGAACAGGCCGAGGGTCAGAGCCAGAGGGATCAGCTTGGGCAGGACGCCATCCAGAATGCTCTGGATAACGATGGGGCTGTCGCCGTTCTCGATGACGGTAGCAACGGTGGTGCCGCCGTAGTTGGAAGTCAGAGCACCGACGATGAAGACGCCCAGCATGGAAGCTGCACGGGTGAACTCCTTAGCGTTGGCAGTCAGGATGTCGATCGCCTTGGTACCCAGGTTGTAAGACCAGTACATCAGGAAGAAGCGGCATGCGAACTGCACGATGTTAAAGATCAGCAGGAACAGGATGGGGCCAGCCAGCGAACCGTTGATGGCCATGTTCGAGGTGATACCTGCGGTGATGGGAACCAGAGTGAACCAGAAGATTGCGTCGCCGATACCGCCCAGAGGACCCATAGCGGCAACACGCACGGCACGAATGGTTTCGATGTCAGCCTTCTGCTGCTCCAGAGAGAGGATGATGCCCATGACGAAGGTGACCAGGAACGGGTGAGTGTTGAAGAACTCCAGGTTGTGCTCCATGGAGAGCTCCAGGTCTTCCTTGTTGTCTGCGTGGATCTTCTCCAGACCGGGCAGGATGCAGTACAGCCAGCCGGCAGCCTGCATACGCTCGTAGTTGAAAGATGCCTGCAGGTTCAGGGAACGAAGCACCATCTTGTTCAGCGTAGCCTTATCCAAAGGCTGCGCGGGAGTCAGATTGTTGTAATGAGTTGCATTAGATGCCATCTTCGTCGTCGCCTCCATTCGCAGCAAAACCAGAACCAGCAGCCTGCTTGATAGCAACGCGAGTCTGGTAGTCATACAGAGCGATCGCAATACCAACGAATGCGATCAGCAGCAGAGCAGAACCGGACAGCTCGGGGATGTAGCCGATGATGGTTGCCAGAGCAAAACCAGCAAAGTAGATGCCCCAGAACTCGTTGGAGAGCATGATGCGCAGCAGGGTAGCGAAACCGACGAAGCGCATCATACCACCGGCAGCGCCCAGACCAGCCATGATCCATGCGTACTTGGCAGCCAGGTTGCTCAGGGTAGTACCCATTGCAGAGCCGCCCAGCATACCGAGGGTGCAGACGATGGCGAACAGCAGACCCAGCAGAGCCATTGCCATGTAGTTCAGACGGACAATGCCCTTAGTGTCGCCCTTTGCTGCCAGCTGGTCAGCCTTGGACATCATGGGGGACATGAGGGTGAACAGGAAGGTGACCATGTACTGGCCGATCAGAGCAAAGGGAACTGCCAGACCGACAGCAGCGGTGGTATCCAGATGAGAAGAGATCGCAAATACGGTAGCCATGACGCCGCCGATGACTGCGTTTGGCGGCTGAGCGCCGCCGACAGGCATGTTGCCGATGGTCATCAGCTGGTAAGTACCGCCGACGATGAGGCCAGTGGGAAGGTCGCCCAGGATCGCACCGATGACAGCACCGGAAACGATAGGCTGGTACAGGGATTCCAGGAAATCAAACTGGTCGATGGCGACGATGAACACCCACACAAAGACCAGAATGATCTGAAGTGCACTAAAGCCCATAATAAATGCTCCTTTTCAAGTATTTTCGAAAGCATCCGGAAAGCTTACTTGAACAGCTTTTCGATGTTTTCAGCGTGTTCGGTAGGAACGCGGCGGATCTCCAGTTCCACACCAAGCTCCTGCAGCCGCTTGAACGCAGCCACATCGGCGTCGTCAACTGCGACGGAACCTGCCACCTGGCGCTTGCCCTCTGCCATGTGCATGTTGCCGATGTTGACTTTCTTGATGGGAACGCCACCCTCCACCAGCTTCACGACATCCTGCGGGTTCTCGCAGACGATGAAGATCAGCTGCTTGGCGCTGGCCTTGTGGATGGTGTCAATCGTCTTCTGGATGGTCCAGTAACGCATTGCAGCGTAGGCAGGAGCGGCCATATTCATCAGACCCTGACGCAGGCTGTTGCCAGCCACCTCGTCGTTGGCCACCAGAATAAGGTTTGCACCAATGGCGCCACACCACTGCGTTGCGACCTGACCGTGAACAAGACGGTTGTCGATCCGCGTAAGAACAATGTTCGGCATTCTCAAATTCCTCCTTGAGTTTTTTGTCTGAGTTTCCAATTCAGAGTAACTACATTATAGGCTATATTTGAACAAATGTCTTTATATTTTTTAACAAATTGTTTCGAAAAAACGGTTAAATTCGGTGAGTCTCATTACAATCTACCAAAAAAGTATAAATAAGACTAGTCAAAACGCCCAAAAAATGATATACTTTTTCAATAAGGAGGGATTTGAATGCAACGCGAAACTTCCAACGACAGTTTTCTGGACTACGGCTCGGTCTACCACCAGCCCATCGACCGCGAGCACCCGGAGCTCATCCACCAGACGATGGTTGCCATCACCCGCCGCTATGTCTCCCAGTTCTACTGCTTCAACTGCGATACCTATTTACAGGTAAAGAGCGGCATTGGCGTTCTGCTGGTCTCCCACACGGCGGAGGCTGCCGATGTGCAGGAGTTTGCGATGAACAGGCTCATCCACATCAGGCCAAATATCTACTTTGCCGTCGTCTCCACGACCCAGAAGCTCGAGTACGACCTTTACGCCGAGAGCAGCTACTTGCTGCATATCACAGACTTTCCTTCCCAGTACGAATTTCTGGCCGTCCTGCCCCGCATCGAGATACAGAAAATTCTGGGCTACTACTACCGCATCCGCACTGAGAACTACTGTTTCAAGGGCGAGCTGCATGATTTCTTTGAGCTGACCTACGTGGACACCGGCGAGCTGGAGACCGAAGTGGACGGCACGCTCTACCACTTAAAAGAAAAAGACCTGATGATCTACGGCCCGGGCCAGTTCCACACCCAGTACACCGACGAAGAGCACAGGGCCTCCTATATGACCATCCTCTTCGATATGCGCAACCTGACTCCCGTGGAGCGGGAGGTCTGGTATGACGCCCTCATCAACCGGGTGTTCCACTACGACCAGAAGATCAACACCTTATTAAAAACCTTCGTCCGGGAGAGCACCACCGGCATCCCCTATATGAACAGCCTGATGCTCTGCCTGCTGACCGAGACCATCATCCGGCTGCTCCAAGGCACCTACGCCTCCCCCATGGCCCCCGCCAGCAGCACGGCCCACCAGAGCGCCATGGACGAGCTGTTCGACCGCATCATCGCCTACATCGACGACAACATCTACGACCCCCTCACCATCCCGGAGATCTGCGAGCACTTCTCGCTGTCCCGGTCCGCTCTGCAGCTGCTGTTCAAGAACTCGGTGGATCAGTCGCCCAAAAAGTATATCAACGACAAGAAGCTGGAGCGCAGCTGTCAGATGCTCCTCGAGAACCGCTATACCATCAGCGAAATTTCGCTGCGTCTGGGTTACAGCTCCATCCATTATTTCTCCAAGTCCTTCAACATGAAGTATCACATGTCCCCCAGCGAATTCGTCAAGCAGAACTGTCAGAGCAGCGTCTGATACCCATTATATATAAGGAGGGGCGCTCCCATGAATATCGGCATCCTCGGCACTGGCTCCATCGCCCGCACGATGGCGGCAGAGTTTGCAAAGGTCCCTGCGTTCCGCTGTGAGGCGGTCTGCTCCCGGCAGCAGGCCACCGGCGAGGCGCTGGCACAGCAGTTCGGCATCCCGAAGGTCTACACCGACTATGACGCCATGCTGGCCGACCCGGACATTGAGCTGGTCTATATCGCCACTCCCAACAGCCTGCACTATGCGCAGACTAAGGCGGCGCTTCTGGCCGGAAAGAACGTCCTCTGCGAGAAGCCCTTCGTCCCTACCGTGGCGGAGGCTGACGAGCTCATCGCACTGGCGAAAGAGAAGCACCTCTTCCTCTTCGAGGCCATCACCACGGCCCACCACCCCAACTATGCACTTGCAAAGCAGTACCTCGACGACATCGGTTCTCTCCGCATCGTCTCCTGCACCTTCTGCCAGTATTCCAGCCGGTACGATGCCCTGCTTTCCGGACAGGTGCCGCCGGTATTTGACCCGGCCTGCTGCGGCGGCGCACTGATGGACCTGAACCTCTATAATGTACATTTCGTGGTGGGGCTGTTCGGCGAACCCATGCTGGTGAGCTACCATCCGAACCTCTACCGGAACGGCATCGACACCAGCGGCATCCTCCTGCTGGAATACCCCGACTTCATCTGCCAGTGTACCGGCGCGAAGGACTGCGCCGCGCCGGGCAGCGTCCAGCTCATCGGCGACGCGGGCCGCATCCTCATCGAGCCGGGCAGCAGCAACTGCCAGAAGCTCCGCCTCGTCCGTCCCGGACAGGAAGATCTTTGCAGCGAGTACAGCGAGTCGCCGTGGTTCTACGAGGTGGCGGAGATCGCCATGATCCTGGCCCTCAAGGACTATGATGCCTGCTACGCCGCACTGAAAAAGACCCGGCAGGTGGTCACCGTTCTGGAAGCCGCCCGGGAGGATGCACAGCTGGGCTTTTGAGCTTTCAACCGCAAATGACAAACTCTTTGGCGTTTTTTGCTCTTGCCAAATTAGCCAGGACTATCTATAATAAAGATGAATCGTTAAACTCTTAACGCTTTTTGAAGAAGGTAAAGTTTTTGGAGGTTTTACTATGTCCTTAGTTACGACCAAAGATTTGATGCTCGACGCTCAGAAGAACCATTACGCCATCGGCGCGTTCAATGCCGAGAACATGGAGATGGTGCAGGCCATCATCGCCGCTGCTGAGGAGCTGCGCGCTCCTGTCATCGTCCAGACCACCCCGGGTACCCTGAAGTACGCTTCTCCGGCCATGTTCCACGCCATGGTGGCCGCAGCCGCTTCTGAGGCCAGCGTCCCCGTCGTGATGCACCTCGACCACGGCAGCAGCTATGAGCTGGCCATGCAGGCATTCCGTGCCGGCTACACCTCCGTCATGATCGACGGCTCTCACCATGTGTTTGAGGAGAACATCGAGATCACCAAGTCCGTTGTCCGCGCCTGCCACGCCGCCGGTATCCCGGTGGAGGCTGAGCTGGGCAAGGTCGGCGGCAAGGAAGACGACCTTGACGGCGGCAATGGCAACGGCTACACCGTCCCCTCTGAGGCTGCTGAGTTTGCAGAGCGCACCGGCGTCGATTCTCTGGCTGTCGCCATCGGCACTGCCCACGGCGTCTACAAGGGAACTCCCAAGCTGGATATGGAGCGCCTGAGCGAGATCCGCAAGGTCGTGTCTGTGCCTCTGGTGCTGCATGGCACCTCCGGCGTGCCGGATGACGCTGTCCGCGAGTGCGTCGCACGCGGTATGTGCAAGGTCAACTACGCCACCGACCTGCGTATTGCCTTCAGCAAGGGCCTGAAGGAATACCTCGCCAAGGACCCCGAGGTCTTCGACCCCAAGAAGTACAGCGCCGTCGGCCGCGAGTACGTCAAGAAATACGTCAAGAGCAAGATCCTGGTCTGCGGCAGCAACGGCAAGGCTTAAATCTGAAACTCACATAACATCGCAGCGGGAGCGGATGTCCTTCGGGGTGTCCGCTCCCGCTTTTTGCTGCACAAATGACAAGGCCCCCGCAGAATGCCGAACATCCTGCGGGGGCCTTGCCGTTATGAAAGAAAGGTAAAAGTAGCAAATATGGGGGAATGCCGCCTTATTTCAGCAGGCTCTGGACTGCGTAGCGGGAGATGGTGATGACGACCTTGGGGGCCACCTCCACGCGGAGGGTGTCCTCGTCGTCGATGCTGACCACCTTGCCGTAGACGCCGCCCGCGAACATGATGCGGGAGCCAACTTTCAGCTCCGTGTGTACCTCACCCAGCTCCTTGCGCTTGCTGCGCACGTTCTTGGCCGAGATGGCGTAGAGGATGAGGCCGATGACGCTCATGAGCACGGCCAGCGTGATGCAGGTCCAGATGATAACTTCCCAGTTGATCGTCATAAATCAGATCCCGTCGCTTTCTTCAGATTCGGTCTCGGCAGTGGCAGCCTCCAGCTCAAACCGAGCGATGCAGTCCTTGCCGGTGTCGATGAGCTCGTCTGCCAGCGAGCGGGGATCGTCCTCCATGTCCAGCATGGTCACGGCGGTGACGATCATGGGCAGGTTGGTGCCTGCGATGACTTCGATTTTCTGCTCCGGGCGTGCATACTTGCACTCCACAGCAGTCTTGAAGGGAGAGCCGCCGGGCAGGTCGGACAGCACCACGACGCCGTCGCAGCTCTTGAACTCGTCAAAAGCGGCGTTGAACTTCTCGGCCAGCTGCTCGGGAGTCATCCCCTCTTCAAAGTTGATGTAGCGGACATAATCATTTTCGCCCGCGATCATCTGCGCAGAGGTGTGGATACCATCTGCAAAATGGCCGTGGCCGGTAACTACCAAACCGATCATACTCGTTGCCCTCCTGAATTTATGACGTTGTTTTGATTATTTCAGCGTGTAGGGGTACAGAGTGACGCCCTTGACCACGCGGTTCACCTCGCCGGTGGGGCAGGGGTTATCCGGGGTGATGCCCAGAGACAGGGACTTCATCAGAGCGATGGTCTGTGCGAACAGGATGAAGTCCAGACCCAGCAGGACGTTCTCCATGTCGGCGCCGACCTTGATCTGGACGGGATAGTCGGCCAGCTCCTCGATGCCCTCGCAGTCGTGGTTGTAGACGACGGCGATCTTGTTGCCCTTGCGCTGGTGTGCCATCTCCTTGACCAGATCCAGCTCGTAGCGGCGGCGGTACTCGTCATCGCTCAGGTAAGCGACGGTCAGGGTGTTGTCGTCGATGATGGACTTGGGGCCGTGGCGGAAGCCCAGCTCGGAGTCGTACATGGTGGCCACCTTGCCGGCGGTCAGCTCGAGGGTCTTCAGAGCGGACTCCTGAGCGACGCCCTTCAGGCCGATGTTGCCCAGATAGACGATGCGGTTGTAATCGAACTCATCCACGATCTTCTGTGCCAGACCGAACTGGTCATCGAGGAAGTGCTGACCAGCCACAGCCAGCTTCTCCACCTCAGCGGTGATCTCGTCCAGCTTGTCGAGGTTGAAGGCCAGATAGGTAGCCAGATACATATTGCTGTAGCTGGAAGTCATGGCGAAGGACTGGTCGTGGGTCTCAGGGGTCAGGTTGATGGCGAAGCAGTTGTGACGGGTGTTTGCCATCTTGGACAGGGTACCCTCGTGGTTGCAGGTCACAAACAGGTGATACAGGTTCTGGCAGACGACCTCAGCGGCCTCCACATTGCCCAGAGACTCGGGGGAGTTGCCCGAACGGCCAAAGTTCACCAGCAGGGTGGGCTTGGTGCGGGAGAGGAAGTTCTCGGGAGAAGGCACGAGGTCGGTAGAAGCGTAGGACTTGACCTTGAAGTTGTACTTGGGGTTCAGGGCCTGGAACAGGGAGTTGCCGACGAACTCGCTGGTGCCGGCACCGGTGAGGACGATGTCGAAATCATCCTGCTTGACGACCTGATCGATAAAAGCCTGAAGCTCATCCTTGCAGGCAGCGAGCTGTGCGCAGGTCTTGCGCCAGGTGGCAGGCTGCTGATAGATCTCATGGGCCGTAAAGGTGGAAGACGTCTCCTTCATCTTCTCATCGGTCAGATTAAAAATGCTCATCCTAAATCTACCTCCTAATGGACACGGTAAAACTTTTTTCTGATAATTCCATAGCAGAGCTGTTCCGCTCTCTTTTGTTTGTTATATCACAACCAAACTGCAGAAAACAAGGGGGTAACTGAAAGCCATAACTTTTTGGTTGAAAAAGACAAACCAGCCGCCGCGCAGCGGCCTGTCAGGCCGTTTTCTCCATCATTTTTATGTCTTTTTGCCGAAACGAATAACAAATCGATTGAAAATTATAAATATTTTTCCGAAGCCGTGCGGTATAATGAAATCAAGTTATCGATCCCAGAAGGAGGGCATCTAAAATGGTAATACAAAGCAAAAAGGTCTGGCTGGCAGACCAGTTCGTCCCTGCTGCTATTGAGGTGAATGACGGCAGGATCACCGCCATCCTGCCCTATGGCACCAAGGATGTGGACGACGATTACGGTGACAAGCGCATCGTCCCCGGCTTTATGGACATCCACTGCCACGGCGCCTACGAGTTCGACACCAACGACGCCAACGAGGACGGCCTGCGCTACTGGGCAGAGCACATCGTCTCGGAGGGCGTCACCAGCTTCCTCGCCACCACCATCACCCAGAGCGTGGAGGTGCTGACCAACGCTGTCACCAACGTGGCCAATGTCATGGAGAGCGGCTACGACGGCGCAGAGATCCTGGGCATCCACTTCGAAGGCCCCTATCTCGACATGAAGTACAAGGGCGCACAGCCTGACCAGTACATCGTCAAGCCCACCATCGAGCAGTTCGAGCACTACCAGAAAGCGGCCCGGGGCCACATCCGCTATGTCACGCTGGCAACGGAGCATGATGAGGACTTCGCCCTCACCCGCTACCTGACGGCCCACGGCGTGGTGGTCAGCATCGGCCACAGCGGCGCGACCTACGAGCAGGCTGTCATGGCCTACGCCAACGGCGCGCGCTCCATGACCCACGTTTATAACGGTATGTCGCCCTTCAACCACCGTGCCAACGGTCTGGTGGGCGCAGCTTACCGCATCCGCACCATGTACGGCGAGATCATCTGTGACGGCTGCCACTCCACCCCCGCTGCTCTGAACAACTACTTCATGAGCAAGGGTCCGGACTACGCCATCATGGTCTCCGACGCCCTGATGGCCAAGGGTACGCCCGTGGGCAGCAAGTACCTGTTCGGCGGCAATGAGATCATCATCTACCCCGACGGCAGCGCCCATCTGACGGCCACCGGCGGTCTGGCAGGCTCCACCCTGAACATCAACAAGGGCCTGCGCATCCTCGTGGAAGAGGCTCTGGTCCCCTTCAACTACGCTCTGAACTCCTGCACCATCAACCCGGCCAAGTGCCTGCATCTGGACGACCGCAAGGGCTCCATTCAGGTGGGCAAGGACGCCGACCTCGTGGTGCTGGAGGATAACTACGACGTCCTGCAGACCTACTGCATGGGCCAGCCCAAACTTTAACACCCAAGCAGACACGAAGGAGATAGCAAACATGAAACACCCGCTTCAGGAAATGATGGACAAGCGCCGCCAGGGCATCCGCTGCGGCATCCCCTCTTATTGCAGCGCCAACGAGCTGGTCATTGAGATCGCGCTGCGCCGCGCCAAGGAGCGCAACATCCCCGTCCTGATCGAAGCCACCGCCAACCAGGTCAACCAGTTTGGCGGCTACACCGGCATGAAGCCCGCCGACTTCTACCAGATGGTCCTGAAAATGGCCAGAGACATCGACCTGCCCGAGAACATGATGATTTTGGCAGGCGACCACCTCGGCCCCCTGACCTGGCAGAAGCTGCCCGAGGCCGAGGCCATGAAGAACTCGGTCGAGCTGGTCTACCGGTATGCCCGCGCAGGCTTTACCAAGATCCACCTCGACACCAGCATGAAGGTGGCTGACGACGCTCCCGGCCTGCTCAAGACCGAGGTCATCGCACGCCGCGGCGCGCAGCTGTACAAGGCAGCTATGAAGGGCTACGAAGAGCTGAAGGCCGAGAAGCCCGATGCAATGCGTCCCGTCTTCGTCATCGGCAGCGAAGTGCCCATCCCCGGCGGTGCTACCGAGGCTGAGGACACGCTGGCTGTCACCCGCCCCGATGCTTTCCGCGACACCGTCTCCACCTACCAGCGCGTCTGGACCGAAGAGGGCGTGGGCGACGGCATGAAGGACGTCATCGCTGTGGTCGTCCAGCCCGGCGTCGAGTTCGGCGACGAGCAGGTGTTCGACTATGACCCTGCCGCCGCTGTGGACCTCTGCGCAGCCCTGAAGGAGTTCCCGGACATCTGCTTCGAGGGCCACTCCACCGACTACCAGACCGCCGCCGACCTGTACAACATGGTCACCGACGGCATCGCCATCCTCAAGGTCGGCCCGGCCCTGACCTACGGCCTGCGTGAGGCCCTGTTCTCCCTGAGCATGATGGAGAAGGAGCTTGTCCCCGAGGAAAAGCGCGCCAGCTTCATCGAGACGCTGGACGCCGTCATGCTGGCCTCCCCCGCAAACTGGGAGAAGCACTATCACGGCGACGAGAAGCATCTGGCACAGTGCCGCAAGTACAGCTACTCCGACCGCGCCCGCTACTACATCGGCCAGCCCGAGGTGGTGGCCGCCATGAACAAGCTGTTCAACAATCTCCGCGAGTACCCCATCCCGATGAATATGCTCCACCAGTATATGCCCATCAGCTACGCAAAGATCCGCGAGGGCAAGCTGAAGCTCGACCCGCGCGAGCTGGCCATGGACGGCATCGTGCAGTTCATGCTGGACTACGAGAGCGCTGTCTGATTTTTTGAACGACCCGAATCCCCCTTTTATCCGACAAGGAGACTATGAGCCATGAAACAGTTCCAGTATACCATCAAAGATGAACTCGGCGTCCACGCACGTCCCGCCGGCCTGCTGGTCAAGCTGGCCAAGCAGTATGCCAGCGCCATCACCATCGAGAAGAACGGCAAGACCTGCGATATGCGCAAGCTGATGGCCGTGATGGGCATGGGCATCCGTCAGGGCGAGACCGTCACCGTCACCGCCGAGGGCGAAGACGAGGCAGCTGCCATTGAGGCTGTCGAGAAGTTCCTGACCGAGAACGTCTGAGTCTTACAGCAATGCAAAAGGACCGCCGTGCAGCTGCACAGCGGCCCTTTTTTTATAAGAGCTTGATAAAATACAGGATCGCCATCAGGACGATGGCTCCGCCCGCCACAGCAAGGAAGCTGCGGTCTTTTTTGCCCGGCTCCGGCGCAGGGGCGGCAGGCTGCTGCCCCTTTTTCAGCGAAGTGATGCCGTCGCCCAGCTTTTTGCGCTGCGGGTTATTGTTCCGGCGGTAGATGCGGTTCAGAGTCCCCATGTAACGGCTGTAGTCCTCGGGTTTGGGCGGTTCCTGTGCCATCTCCGGCTCTTTCTTTTCGTTTTCGTCCATGCGTTCCTCCGGGCCTTACAGCAGGCTCAGGGCCTCTTCATCGGCCACGAGGATGCAGTCGGGGTGCATCTGGAGGATGGAACCCGGACACTCCGGGGTGACGGGGCCGGACACAACGGCCTTGACGGCCTTGGCCTTTGCCAGACCGTTGGCCACCACCAGCACCTTACGGGCCTGCATGATGGTCTTGATGCCCATGGTGTAGGCCTGCTTCGGCACAAGGTCCTCGTTGCCGTCGAAGAAGCGCTTGTTGGCCTCGATGGTGGCGGGGGTCAGGTCCACACAGTGGGTCTCCAGCTCGAATGCCTCACCCGGCTCGTTGAAGCCGATGTGGCCGTTGGGGCCGAGGCCCAGCAGCTGCAGGTCGATGCCGCCCACACTATGGATGATGTCGTTGTACTTGGCGCAGGCGTCGGCCGCGTCGGGGTTGGTGCCGTCGGGCAGATGGATGGCCTCGGGGCGGATGTTCACATGGTCGAACAGGTTCTTGTGCATGAAGCTCCAATAGCTTTCGGGATGCTCTTTGGGCAGACCGCGGTACTCGTCGAGGTTGACGGTGGTCACTTCGGAGAAGTCGAGGTCGCCCTTGTTATACCACTCCACCAGCTGGGCGTATGCGCCCACAGGGGTGCCTCCGGTCGCCAGACCCAGCACACAGTTCGGTTTCATGATGACCTGCGCGGAGATGATGTTTGCCGCCTTGCGGGACATATCCTTGTAGTCTTTTGCACGAATGATCTTCATTGGTAGAACCTCCTGATGCATTTTTGCTATCCTATCGTTTATTATATCACACTTTTTGCCAGTTTTCCTCATATCATGTTGCACTTTTGTGTCATATTTTTATAATTTTCGGTTAGAAGCTGTTTTCGTAAGCAGGGTGCGCCGAATGACGAGGATTTTTGCCCACAGACAAGGCGATTTTCCGCAGCGATCCTGACGGATCGCAAGGGAAAGCAACGCAGTCTGTGAGCAAAAAGACCGTTCAAGCGGTGTGCAATGCTTATGAAAACGGCTTCTTGTTTATCGGAAAAGCACAAGGTTTGCTAAAACACCGAGGACGAAAATATGGGCGGGGTAGAACCAGTAGAACGCCCACTGCTCGAGTTTGGAGCTGCCGCCCCGCTCGCCGCTGTAGAACCAGACCAGCCCGAACGCCAGCGGTGCCACCGGCTCGAAGAGGGAGAACACCGCGCCCGCGATGCACTGCGCTCTTTTGTCCTTCCGGGTCATGTAGAGGGCGAGGATGAGAGCCAGCCCCAGCACGTCGTAGTCACAATGGAGCAGCGCCGCCGCGAGGAAGCAGGCTGCCGCCCCGAGGATGCCTTTCAGCGCCGGCATCCCCTCCGGCGTCTGGGATGTATCCAGAGCCTTCATGGCCAGCAAGCCCAGCAGGAGGGTGAAATAGACATTCTGATGCCCCCAGTAGACGCCAGAGAAGAAGGCCCAGTCGAAGGGCCCCTCGCTGATGAGGGCGAAGCCCAGCATCCGCAGGGCGTATTTTTTGAGATCGTGGGTGTGGAGGAAGCCCTCCACCAGCAAAAAGCAGTAGATGGGAAAGGCCAGCCGACCCACCAGCCGCAAAAGCTGGTCCAGCCCCACCAGCCGGGGGTCGATGGCGCTGCAGCGGAACAGGCCGTTCTCCAGCAGGGACGCGCCGATGTGGTCCAGCAGCATCGACAGGCAGGCAATGCGTTTCAGAGCCGTGCCGCTGAGGGAAAAGCCCGGGCGGGAAAGTGTGTTGTTTTGCATTTTGTCAGACCTCACATTTGAACTGTCCCCATTATATCGGTTCCGGGGGATCGTTTTCAACCATTTTCCCTTCCTGCGTGAAAAAAGACCTCCCCGCACCATTCGATACAGAGAGGTCTTTTGTTGTTATCTTCTTACCACAGCCGGATGACCTTGATGACACCCTCAGCCTTGTCGCGGGCGATCTCCAGATGCTTCTGCAGGGCATCGGCGGCGGTGTTCCAGTCGCCCTTCAAGGCAGGCTCGAGAATTTCCAGATGCTCTTCGCAGGTCTGCTCCCGGTTGATCATGCTCACCTTGCCGGTCATGATGCGGAAACGGGTGTTCAGGCCGGTGATCCGGTCATAGGCCGAGCGGAGATACTTGTTGGGCAGAGTGCTCATCAGCAGCTCGTGGAAGTCGTCGTCCGACTTGCAGAAGTCGTCGATGACGTCCGGCTCGTGCATCATCTGCACAAAGTGTTCCAGCTCCTCCCGGGGAATGTCTGCACCGTAGGTGCGCAGCGCATAAGGCTCCACCAGCAGGCGCATCTCGAACATACTGTGTACGTCCTCCTCGGTGATGCCCGACACCATCAGGCCCTTCTTGGGCAGGATGGTGATGAGCCCTTCCTGTTCCAGGCGGCCCAGCGCATCCCGCATGGGGGTACGGCTGATGTTGCCCATCTCGGCGCAGAGCTTCTGCTCGTTCAGAAACTCGTTGGGGCGGTACTCACAGTTCAGGATCTTGGTTTTCAGGTACTGATACGCCTGTAATTTCAGGCTCAGCTTTGCCTGTGCTTCCGTCTCTTTCATCTTCTTCTTCCTCTTCTCCAGTCTCTCTCCGGTCGGATGTTTCGTTTTCTGCTTGTATCCCTGAAACCATCCAACTATCATCTCGATTTTATTATCACACAATAGGATATTTTTTACAAGAGTTTCTGCCGAAGTTTGGCTTGATTTCCGTTTTGGCCAAATATCCTAACTTATTTTTGCACATATTCCACAACGGTTTTTGTGCTTGTTGCCAGCATTGGGCTGTTGTTTTGCATCGAAAGATAAAATGTGGTACACTACAGACAGAAAGAAGGTATCAGCATCATGGCACGAAGCGACGGCTACAACACCAAGACCCGCCAGCTCATCCTGGATTATCTCATCCGCAACCGCCAGCACGCGGTCAGCGCGTCCAATATCCTCGAGCATCTCGAGGCCGAGGGCGCCAGCCCCAACCCCACCACCGTCTACCGCTATCTGGACAAGCTGGCCGGAGAGCAGCGGGTGATGAAATACGTCGCCGACAAGGGCGAAAAGGCCGTGTTCCAGTATGTGGACGAGGGCCGTCACTGCCGGGAACACCTGCACCTCAAGTGTGTGCGGTGCGGGCGCATCTATCATCTGGACTGCCACTTCATGGACGAGGTGCGCGCCCACCTGATGGCAGAGCACGGCTTCACGCTGCAGTGCGAGGGCAGCGTTTTGTACGGTCTGTGCCGCAGCTGCGCTGCAAATGAGGCCGAAGACGGGCAGGCTGCACAAACCTGTAAAAATTGCTGCGCAGATGTTGACACGGACAAAAAGCAGTGATACAATTTCTGCATAAAAAGCGATGAACGGGAAAAGTAAGGCCCTGAGCGCCCTCTTCCAGAGAGTGCGGGCAGGTGTGAGCCGCGCAGATGGCCGGGCCTGAACGAACCCCCGTGAGCTTCCCCCTGAACCCCCGGATGCTGCGGCATTGCGGGCAGTAGGGGCAGACGTGCGCCGCTCGTTATCGCGGCAGTGCTTTCAACGGGGAGGGCGCACAAAGTGACTGGCACGCTGTGCCGGTAATTTAGGTGGCACCACGGATACGGCAGCATTCGTCCTAGCAAAAAGGACGTTTGCTGCCGTATTTTTTTATATTTAAGTAAACCTCTCAGTCTCGCTTCGCTCGACAAGGCCGAGTTGCGGCTCCCAGCATCCGCTGCGCATTGCTTGCGTCTCGCTGGCCACTGCCCCAACAGCGACTCCCTGTTTCCGCCACTGGCGGCGGTCGTCGCTGTTGCCCCTACCGAGGGGAGCCTCTGGCGAAGAGGGAAAGCTTTACCAGAATGCCAAGGCCTCTCCTCGATAGGAGAGGTGGCACGCCGCAGGCGTGACGGAGAGGTTGGAAAACAACACAAGAGGGGTAAGAAATATGTGCTGTGTGATAGGCTATACCGGGCATGATATGAGTGCCGACAAGTTCAAAGAATATCTGATGCGCACCGTCTCGCGCGGGCCGGACGACCAGCGTGTGGTGGAAGGGCCTTTCGGCCTGATGGGCTTCGGGCGCCTCGCCATCATGGGCCTGACGCCGGAGGGGATGCAGCCCTTCTACCGCGGGGCCGACTGCGTGGTCTGCAACGGCGAGCTCTACGGCTTCCGCTTCGAGAAAGAGATCTTGAAGCGCCGGGGCTACAAGTTCACCTCCGACTGCGACTGCGAGATCTTGCTGCCGCTCTACTATGAGTATGGCCTCGATATGTTCCGCCACATGGACGCCGAATTTGCGCTCATCCTGTACGATTCCCGCAAAGACCGCCTCATCGCAGCCCGCGACCCCATCGGCATCCGTCCGCTGTTCTACGGCTACTCCAAGTCCAGCCACAAGATCGCATTTGCCTCTGAGATGCAGAACCTCATTGGCTGGTGCGATGACATCCGCCCCTTCCCCATCGGCAGCTACTACTGCGACGGACGCTTTGTCCGCTACGAGGACATCGCCGATGTTCCCGCCCCCATGCAGGACGACATGGACACTATCCTGACCAACATCCGCGAAAAGCTCATTGCAGGCGTGGAAAAGCGTCTGGACGCTGACGCACCCGTGGGCTTCCTGCTGTCGGGCGGCCTCGACTCCTCGCTGGTCTGCTCCATCGCCGCCAAGAAGCTGGGCAAGCCCATCCGCACCTTTGCCATCGGCATGGACACCGACGCCATCGACCTGAAATATGCCCGCCAGACCGCTGAGTATCTGGGCAGCGAGCATCACGAGATCATCATTGACCGGGATATGGTCATCAGCAGCCTCGAAGAGGTCATTCGTCTGCTGGGCACCTGGGACATCACCACCATCCGGGCCAGCATGGGGATGTACCTGCTGTGCAAGGCCATCCACGAGCAGACCGACGTCCGCGTACTGCTGACCGGCGAGATCTCCGACGAGCTGTTTGGCTACAAGTACACCGACTACGCCCCCACCGCAGATGCATTCCAGCAGGAAAGCCAGAAGCGCATCCGCGAGCTGTATATGTACGACGTCCTGCGCGCCGACCGCTGCATCTCCGCCAACAGCATCGAGGCCCGCGTGCCGTTCGGTGATCTGGACTTTGTGCGGTACGTCATGGCCATCGACCCCGAAAAGAAGCTGAACAGCTACGGCAAGGGCAAGTACCTGCTGCGCAAGGCGTTCGAGGGCGATTGGCTACCGCCGGAGATCCTGTGGCGCGAAAAGGCCGCCTTCTCCGACGCTGTAGGCCACAGCATGGTGGACGACATCAAAGAGTACGCCGAGAGCCTCTACACCGACGAGGAATTCCAGCTCCGCCGGGCAAACTACTCCGCCCATTGTATGCCCTTTACCAAGGAGAGCCTGTTCTACCGCGAAATTTTCGAGAAATACTACCACGACCAGAGCCGCACCATCGTGGACTTCTGGATGCCCAACAAGGCATGGCCGGGCTGCAACGTCAACGACCCCTCCGCCCGTGTGCTGGCAAACTACGGCGCTTCGGGCGTGTGATCCTCTGAGACCCGCAGGTTATCTTGCGGAGTTCCACTTTTTGCTCGATATTACGTCCAGAATCGAACATCGCACGCTTTGCGGAGTTCGACTTTCGTGCGGAGTTGGAACACCGCAAATGACCCGAACACCGCAAACCTTGCGGAGTTCCAATTTAAGACGATATTACATCAAATATTTGGAACATCGCAAGATGTTTTACCACAGTAGCGCAGCTGTGAGAGGATAACAAAGCAGGCACGCATTTCCGGCTTTTCCGGGTGCGTGCCTGCTTTTCCTCTGCTCTGTTTTTCAGCTGCCGGAGACTGCCAGCGCCAGCACGGTGACCAGCACTGCAAAGCCTCCAAGGACGCCGAGGGCGATCTTTGTCTCATCGGCCTTGATCTGTTCCTGGATCGCCACCTGTGCCCCAGCATAGACGATGCAGCTGGCGCTGTGGCCGTCAGGCGTAACGGCGGTGATGACCGTCTTGCCGTCCCCCACCGCCGTTACCAGCCCAAAGGGGTCTACCGTGGCGGCGGCAGGGTTGCTGCTGGTCCAGGTGATGGGTATGGCGCTGCCGTTTTCTGCCGCTACGGTGGCTTTCAGGGCCGCTGTGCCTCCGATGCCCTCCAGATACAGCCGCTCCTTGTTCAGGGTCACCCGGCCCACGTTGGACACCACCGTTACGTCACACCGCAGGGTGGTGGTGTAGGTGTTGGCCACGATGGTGGCCTTGCCGGGCTGCTGGGCCGTTACGAGGCCGTTGCGGTCTACCGTCGCCACGGCGGGGTTGGTGCTGTACCACTGGTACACCCAGTCGTCGGGGGCGGCGCTGGAGAGGTAGAGCTGGTACACCGGGTGCAGGTCGTTGTACTCGATCTCCATGTCCAGCCCGCTCTGGCACAGGCGGCTCTCTTCCGCCGCAGTATTTTCTTCGTTCAGTATCGCCGCCGTGGGTGCCGCCGCAGCCGCACTCAGAGGGCCGACCGCAGCGCCGAAGAGCAGCGTCACTGCCAGGGCGGCAGCAAGATGGGCTAAATGCTTTTTCATCCGATGTTCCTCACAGTCTTGCGGGGCGCTGGTCGGCGCGGCCCGCAGTTCATCAAAAATCTTTTACCTTTCGGAGCAGGTTGTACGAAGACGAAGCCCGTCCGTTCTTACCTTTTATTATATCATCCCGCCGCTGCGTAGGCAAATAAAAGCTCTTGCACAGTTTTTGTGCAGATGTTACAATAAGGGCAGCAAGTATTTCGGTCAATAACAGGAGGAATTTATCATGGTAAAGCACATCATTCTCTGGCAGCTCAAGGACGAATATTCCGACGCCGAAAAGGCAGACATCAAGGCCGGCATCAAAGCGGGCCTCGAGGGTCTGGCTGGTCAGATCCCGGGCCTCGTGGAGGTCCACGTCAACATCAACGGCCTGCCCTCTTCCAACGCCGATCTGATGCTGGACACCACCTTTGAGTCTGCCGAGGCGCTCAAGGGCTACTCCAAGCACCCGGCTCATGTGGCCGTCGCCGACAGCAAGGTGCGGCCCTACTATAAGAACCGCGTCTGTCTGGATTACGAGGTTTAATATTGACAAACCCACCGATTTTGCGTATATTAGATGTAATAATGTAAATTGGCTGTGAAGAGAAGAGTACGCCTCGTCTGCGCCTGACAGAAAGCCCGAAGGATGGAACCGGGCAGGCCGCGCGGAGCGGAACATGGTCTCTGAGCTGCGCGGGCGAAGCGTTATGTCAGCCTGCGACGGGTGCGCCCGTTACTGCGCTCGCCGGAAGTTCCGGCGCAAGGCCGCGTCTGCAAGGGTGCGGCGAAACAAGGTGGTACCACGGAAGTTACACGCTCTCGTCCTTGTCCGGCACAGCCGGCAGGGCGGGGGCGTTTTTCGCTGTTAGCGCCAAAAGAAAGGAAGAATCGTTTTCATGAGCGAGCACAAGACATTCTACATCACCACACCGATTTATTATCCCAGCGACAAGCTGCACATCGGCCACAGCTACACCACCGTGGCCTGCGACGCACTGGCGCGCTTCAAGCGGATGCAGGGCTACGACGTCATGTTCCTGACCGGCACCGACGAGCACGGCCAGAAGATCCAGGACAAGGCCGCCGACGCAGGCGTGACCCCCAAGGAGTACGTGGATAAGATCGTCGCCACCGTCAAAGATCTGTGGAAGCTGATGGACATCAGCTATGACCGCTTCATCCGCACCACCGACGACTACCACATGGAGTCCTGCCAGAAGATCTTCACCAAGCTCTATGAGCAGGGCGACATCTACAAGGGCGAGTACACCGGCCACTACTGCAAGCCCTGCGAGAGCTTCTGGACCGACAGCCAGCTGGTGGACGGCAAATGCCCCGAGTGCGGCCGCGAGGTCTACGATGCCCACGAGGAAGCCTACTTCTTCAAGACCGGCAAGTACGCCGACCGTCTGCTCAAGCTCTACGAGGAGAACCCCCAGTTCATCCAGCCCGAGAGCCGCAAGAACGAGATGATCGCCTTCATCAAGCAGGGCCTGCAGGACACCTGTGTCTCCCGCACCTCCGTCAAGTGGGGCATCCCCGTACCTTTCGACCCCAAGCACACCATGTACGTCTGGGTCGATGCTCTGAGCAACTATATCTCCGCTCTGGGCTACGGCAACGAGAAGTACGACGAGTACAGCAAGTTCTGGCCTGCTGACCTGCACATGGTGGGCAAGGAGATCCTCCGCTTCCACACCATCCTGTGGCCCGCCATGCTGATGGCTCTCGACCTGCCGCTGCCCAAGCGGGTGTTCGGCCACGGCTGGCTGCTGATGAACGGCGGCAAGATGTCCAAATCCGTGGGCAACGTCGTTGACCCCGTCATCCTCTGCGACCGCTATGGCGTGGACGCCATCCGCTACTTCCTGCTGCGTGAGATCCCCTTCGGCAACGACGGTATGTTCACCAACGAAGCCCTCATCAACCGCATCAACAGCGACCTTGCAAACGACCTTGGCAACCTGCTGAGCCGCACCGTCGCCATGTGTGAGAAGTACTTCGGCGGCACTGTCCGCAAAGTTGCCGGCACCGAGGCCATCGACACCGAGCTGGAGACCATGACCAGCGAACTGCTGGGCAAGGTCACGGCAGACATGGACAACCTGACCATCCCGCAGGCTCTGATGGAGATCTTTGCCGTCATCCAGCGCGCCAACAAGTATATCGACGAGACCGCCCCCTGGGCTCTGGCCAAGGATGAGGCCAACAGGGCGCGCCTTGAGAGCGTGCTGTACCATCTGTGCGAGGCTCTGCGGGTGGCCGGCATCCTGCTGAACGCTTACCTGCCCTCCACCGCTCCCAAGATGATGGAGCAGCTGGGTCTGGACGCTTCCGCCATCGACGTGGAAAAGGCCGCTTACGGCGTTCAGGAGAGCTACACCGTCCACAAGGGCGAGGCGCTGTTCCCCCGCATCGACGTGGCAAAGGAGATCGCCCACCTGAAGGAAGAGGACGAGAAGCGCAAGGCCGCTGCCGAGGCCGCTAAGAAGGCCAAGGAAGAGGCTGAGAAGAAGGCTGCTGCTCCCGCTGAGGAGAGCAATGTGGACTTCACCCACGAGGCAGAGATCTCCTATGACGACTTCTGCAAGGTGGAGCTGCGCGTGGCCGAGGTCCGCGCCTGCGAGAACCTGAAGGAGAGCAAAAAGCTGCTCCACCTGACCGTCTTTGACGGCGAGCGTGAGCGCTGCATCCTGTCCGGCATCGCCAAGTGGTTCAAGCCGGAAGACCTCATCGGCAAGAAGCTCGGCATCGTCTGCAACCTGGCACCCCGCCCGATGATGAAGGGCAAGTATGTCAGCGAGGGCATGATCTTCGCCGCTGACACTGCCGACGGCGGCTGCTCCATCCCCTTCTACAGCGACGACACCCCCGTGGGCGCCCGCATCCACTGAGCGATGGAGAACAACACGACTCTTTCCCGCGCCGAGAAGCTGGACAAAATTTTCGGCACACCGCTGTTTGCGGTGCTGCTGGCCATCTTCTGCAATGCGCTGTGGGGCTGTGCGTTCCCCTTCATCAAGATGGGCTACCGCCTCTTTGAGATCGATTCCAGCAACACCGCGTCCATCTTCTGTTTTGCCGGTGTAAGGTTCATGCTGGGCAGTCTGCTCGTCCTGCTGGGCAGCACCCTGCTCCAGAGCCGGATGCCCACCTTCCCGAAAGGGAAAGTCTTTGCCGAGTGCTGTGTACTGGGCCTGTGGCAGACCACGACCCAGTACGCCTTCTACTACATCGCCGTGGCGATGCTCACCGGTGCGTTCGGCGGCATCCTGAACAGCACCCAGAGCTTTCTGGGCGTCATCTTCGCCCACTTCATCTACGGCAATGCCGATCGGATGACCCCGGCAAAGACCCTGGGCTGCGCCGTCGGCTTTGCAGGTGTGCTCATCGGCACACTGGGAAACCACGGCGGCGGCAGCGGCTGGGGCATCTTCTGTATGCTGCTGGCAACGGTCATCTTCACTCTGTCCGGCCCGTGGAACAAGTCCGTCACCAAAAAGGCGGACAGCTTTGCGGTCTGCTTCCTGAACCTGTTCGTGGGCGGCGCAGCACTCTTCGTACTGGGTACGGCTCTCGGCGGGCGTCTGGGCAGTGTGACGCCGCTTGGCATTCTGGTGCTGCTGTATCTGGCCTTCATCTGCGGCGCTGGCTATCTGCTCTGGGCCTTGCTGATGAAGAACAACCCCGTCAGCCGCATTGCTATCTTCGGCTTCGTGAACCCGGTGGTCAACGTGCTGCTGAGCGCTGTGCTCAACGGCGAACCGCTGTTCCGCTGGCAGTATCTGGCCGCACTGGTGTTCGTCTGCGTCGGCATCTGGCTGGTGAACAAAGCCCCCGCCAAGAAGGAGGAGCAATGACCGGCCCGATCTTCGACACCCACGCCCACTACAGCGCCCGCGCCTTCGATGCTGACCGCTTCGCTCTGCTGGACAGCCTGCCCGAAAAGGGCGTGGTCGGCGTCTGCGAGCAGGCCACCCACTCGGGGGACGCGCCCCGGGTGCTGGAGCTGGCTCACCGCTATCCGTGGGTGTATGCCGCCATCGGCATCCATCCCGAGAGCCTGCTGGCCCCCGAGGACTGCGGCGAGGAAGGCCCTGCCCCCACTGTCTCAGTCTTTGGCGGCGACTGGGCCGCTGAGATGAAAGCCCTTGCCCCCTGCTACGACGACCCGAAAGTGGTCGCTGTGGGCGAGTGCGGGCTGGACTACCACTGGCCTGTGCCGAAGGACGCACAGCTGGCGCTGTTTGAGGCGGAGATCCGCCTTGCGCTTGAGCTGGACAAGCCCATCATCGTCCACGACCGAAACGCCCACGCCGACGTCTACGCCCTGCTGAAAAAGTACCGTCCCAAGGGCATCGTCCACTGCTATTCCGGCAGTGCGGACGACGCCGTGTGGCTGGCCCGGCAGGGGCTGTATTTCGGTTTCGGCGGCGCCTGCACCTTCAAGGGTGCCAAACGGGCGGCAAAGGCCATTGCGGCTCTGCCTTTGGAGCAGATCGTCCTCGAGACGGACTGCCCCTACATGGCCCCGGAGCCGGTGCGCGGCATCCGCTGCGACAGCTCCCTCATCCGGTATGTCGGCGAGTATGCCGCCAGCGTCAAGGGCATCAGCCCGGAAGAAGTCTTCCGTCAGACGGCGCAGAACGCCAAAGCTGTATACCAACTGTAAGATTCAGGGCGTTTTCCTGTTTCTGTATAAATTCGAAATCATATTTTTTCATAAGGAGATTCTATTATGAAAGCTCGTATCCCTTCTCACCGCGAATTCATCATCAACTTCCCCGACAGCGTTGACCAGGCAAAGGCCAACGAGGGCTGGGCAAAGCTGCAGCAGATCGTTGAGGACTACAAGAAGGCCCACAACGGCGCTTCCGTCTACGCTCCCACCTTCATCGAGGACTGCGAGCCTGCCGTCAAGAAGCTGCAGGAAGAGTACGGCTTCGAGTACACCGTCGAGTACGTGAAGTAATTTTTCCTGAAGATTCAACAAAATGAGAACAGCCGCCGCATGGAACTTTCCGTGCGGCGGCTGTTTTTTGTGGGCAGGCGGCTCCGCTACTGTTCGAATCCACCCGCCTATGTGAGTCTGACATTTGTGCAAAAGAAAACCGCCAGTGTATCTCTACACCAGCGGTTTTTTCATGGACGCGGGTGGATTACGCAAGCCGCGCATCTAAAAAGGCCCCGCAGGGGCCTTTTTGCCGCCGGGACGTATAGCGGCGGCCGATGCTGTTCGAATCCACCCTAGAAAGTGAAACTTCAGTTTTTTATAAAACAAAAAGCCCAGCGTACTTTCATACGCTGAGCATTTTTGGTGGGCGCGGGTGGATTCGAACCACCGAAGCTGAAAAGCAGCAGATTTACAGTCTGTCCCCATTGGCCACTCGGGAACACGCCCATATTCTTTTCGTGTCCGTTGCCGGACGACTTGTTTAGTTTATCATAGGTTTCTGGATTTGTCAACCTCTTTTTTTCATTTCTTTTCTTTTTTGTCAATACAATGATCCATATTTTCATGCACGCCTCACAAAAGCCCCCCTCTGAAAAGTCATACTCATTCGTCAAATTTTGCAATATTGTGAATATTTTGTATTTTTTCGGTGGACAAGCATCCGGCAGGAGTGCTACAATAGTCTTTGTTCTTTCCCGTCCGCTTGCGGGCGGCGGGAGTTTCACACACAAACAGGAGGAACTTTCATGTTCGAAAAAATCTTTCACCTGAAAGAAAACCACACCGACGTCAAGACCGAGGTCATGGCAGGCATCACCACCTTCATGACGATGGCCTACATCCTTGCGGTCAACCCCAGCATCCTTTCCGCTTCCGGCATGGATGCAAATGCCGTCCTGATCGCCACCTCTCTGGCATCCTTCGTCGGCACTGCCCTGATGGCTCTGCTGGCCAACTACCCCTTCGCGCTGGCTCCCGGCATGGGCCTGAACGCCTACTTTGCCTATACCGTCGTCCTCACGATGGGCTACAGCTGGCAGCTGGCCCTGATGGCCGTCTTTGTCGAGGGCATCATCTTCATCGTGCTGAGCCTGACCAACGTCCGTGAGGGCATCTTCAACGCTATCCCCATGACCCTCAAGAGCGCAGTCAGCGTGGGCATCGGCCTGTTCGTTGCCTTTGTCGGCCTGCAGAACGCAAAGCTCATCGTCAACAGCGACTCCACCCTCGTCACCTACCAGCACTTCAAGGGCGAGACCTTCTCCTCTGTGGGCGTAGGTGCCATCCTCGCACTGCTGGGCGTGGCCATCACCGCCATCCTGCTGGTGAAGAAGGTCAAGGGCGGCATCCTCTACGGCATCCTCATCACCTGGGTGCTGGGCATCGTCTGCGAGCTGACCGGCATCTATGTGCCGAACCCCGACGCCGGTATGTACTCCGTCATCCCCACCAGCTTCGTCAGCTTCGACTTCTCCGCTCTGGGCAAGACCTTTGGTCAGGTGTTCAAGACCGATTTCTCCGGCGTGGGCATCCTGAACTTCTTCGCCGTCATGTTCTCCTTCCTCTTCGTTGACCTGTTCGACACCCTTGGCACCCTCATCGGTGTTGCTTCCAAGGCCGATATGCTGGACGAGGAGGGCAAACTGCCCCGCATCAAGGGCGCTCTGATGGCCGACTCCATCGCCACCTGCGCCGGCGCTGTGCTGGGTACTTCCACCACCACCACCTTCGTCGAGAGCGCTTCCGGCGTCACCGAGGGCGGCCGCACCGGCCTGACCTCCATGACCACCGGTATCCTCTTCCTGCTGGCCGTGGTATTCAGCCCCCTGTTCCTGACCATTCCTTCCTTTGCAACGGCTCCGGCCCTCATCATCGTGGGCTTCTACATGATGGGTTCTGCCATCAAGATCGACTTCTCCGACCCCAGCGAGGGCATTCCCGCCTTCCTGACCATCCTGGCTATGCCCACTGCCTACAGCATCTCTGAGGGCATCGCCATCGGCGTTATCTCCTGGACCATCGTCAATGTGGTCACCGGCAAGGCCAAGGAGAAGAAGATCAGCCCCCTCATGTATGTGCTGACCGTTCTCTTCATCCTGAAGTACGTCCTGTTGTAAAAAATCACAGCAAAGCAAAGGCCCTTCGCCAGACGGCGAAGGGCCTTTTTCGTTGTACTCTGTCGAAATATATGATATACTCAGCTTGTGCTTACGGTTTCTTCTCCGTCCGCTTAATACGGAAGGAGGTGTAAGTATGGACGGGATTACCGCGTTTATCGTCGCAGTCCTCGCAGGAGTCACAGACCATTGTGTTTGTAAGCTGCTCGACTACATGGTAGAGTTCTCTCGCAAGAAGCCCAAGCACTAAAAGCAGAAGCCCTTCGGTATCACTACTACCGGAGGGCTTCTCTCTTTTGCTTGTAAGTATGAATAGATTTTACTTACCGCGTTCTCGCAAGTTCAGTATACGTCATTCCCTGCACATTGTCAAGCAGCCACCTACTTTTTATGATGCAGATGCACCTCGGGGATGGCCGCATTGTCGTAGTGGATGCTCTCCTCTTCGGGCGCTTCTTCCGTGTGGTGCTTCACCTTGCCGGTGTGGTATTCCACATCTTAGCCGCCGAACAGTCCGAAAAAGCTGGTGTGGGTGAAGCCCAGCACCAGAAACAGGACGATGAGGGCAAACAGCACCCCGATGATGACGTCCATCTGGTGGACCGTCAGCGGGAATTTATCGTAGAGCTTCTCTTTCGGGTTGACGAAATCGGGGTCATTGTTGTTGAGGAGCGTTTTGCGGCCCTTCGGAGCCTCTGCACGGGCTGCTTCGAGCTTGGCCTGCTCCTGTTCCAGCTGAGCTTCACGAGCTGCCAGAGCGGCTTCCCGCCGGGCCAGCTCCGCCTCGCGGGCGGTTTGTTCTTTTTCGGTCATAGTGTTTCTCCTGCCTTTAGATGAAGTTTTCCTTTTCGGGAAGGCTCTCCCTTTGGGAGAGCTGGCGCGTGAGCGCCTGAGAGGGCAAGCTCAGTGCGACAGAGCCTCCCTACAGCGATACACTGGCTCCTTGTCAAAACCATGTTATCGCCATGCTTATGTTTCTCTGGCAGCATCCTTACCCTCTCCGTCATTGCTCCGCAATGCCACCTCTCCCAAAGGGAGAGGCTTTGGCTCACAGTCAAGTTCTCCATTATTATAACAAAGTGGGCCGCCCACTGCAACGAGTGGACGGCCCGATAGGCGCTCTCTTAGGGAAATTACTTCTTTGCGAGGTACTTGCGAATATCGATGGCAACAGCCACGATGATGACAAGGCCCTGCACGATGTAAGTGTAAGAAGAGTTGACGTTCATGAACTGCAGAGCGACCTTCATCAGCTCAAAGACCAGAACGCCGACGAGGATGCCGGGGACAGTGCCGACACCGCCGGTGGTGGAGACGCCGCCGATGGTAGAAGCTGCGATAGCGTCCAGCTCATAGCCCTGAGCGGTGTTGACGGAGGCGCCGCCGGACTTTGCAGCCAGCAGGCAGCCTGCCAGACCGAACATGCAGGAGGCCAGGATGTAGATGCGGATCTTGGTGGCGTAAACGTTGACACCGGCCACCTCAGCAGCAGCCTCGTTGCCGCCGATGGCGTACATGTACTTGCCGTGACGGGTCTTGTTGTACAGGAACCAGAAGCAGCCCGCCACGATGAGGGCGATGATGATCAGCACAGGGATACCGAGGATGGTATCAGAAGCCAGAGAGGTGAAGTTCTTGTTCAGGGAGCCGATGGGGGTACCGCCGGTGTAGACCAGGCAGATACCGTAGACCACCTGCTGCATACCCAGGGTAGCGATGAAGGGCTGGACCTTCAGGTAGCTGACCACGAGGCCGTTGCACAGACCCACGATGGCGCAGATGGCGATGACGAGGATGAAGACCACGGGGGTGGGCAGGGTGGGCATATTGGGGTAGAACTTACCGGCAGCGCCCTCGGTCTGCGCAAAGATGCAGGCCAGGCAGGCGGCGAAACCAGCCAGACGGCCTGCGGACAGGTCGTTACCGGTGGTGATCAGACAGCCGGAGATGCCCAGAGCGATGATGTAGCGGATAGAGACGTTCTTGAACAGGTTGATGATATTGGCCAGTGCGAAGAAGTTGGGATGGATGATGCCGACGATGAGGGACACGGCCAGCATCAGGACGATGATGGCGTTGTTGCCCAGCCACTTCTTTACAGACTTGCCCGTTACTTTCTTGGTAGCTTCCACGATAGACAGCCTCCTTGTTTACTGATTGGCCGCCGCCGCTTCGGGCGCGGTCTCGAACTGGGTCGCCAGAGCCATGATGTTCTCCTGCGTAGCATCCTTGCCGTCGATGAAGCCGGTGATGCGGCCATCGCACATGACCATGACGCGGTTGGACATACCGATGATCTCGCTCATTTCGGAGGAGATCATGATGATGCTCTTGCCCTGCTTGGCCAGGTCGGCGATAATGCAGTAGATCTCATATTTTGCGCCGACGTCGATGCCTCGGGTGGGCTCGTCCAGAATGAGGACATCGGGGTTGTTGGCCAGCCAGCGGGCGATCAGCACCTTCTGCTGGTTGCCGCCGGAAAGGCTCTTGATCGCCGTTTTGGGGCTGGGGACCTTGATGGCCATCTTCTCTTTGTTGGTAGCCACCAGCTCGAGGATCTTCTTGTCGTCCAGCATGATGGGACCCTTGCGCAGGGCGTCCAGAGAGGCGATGGAGATGTTATCGGCCACGCTCAGCACGCCCATGATGCCGGTGGCGCGGCGGTCCTCGGTCAGCAGAGCCACGCTGTGCTGGATGGCGTCGCGGGGCTGCTTGATGGCGACTTCCTGACCCTTGATCCACACCTTACCGGCGGTGTGAGCGCGCAGGCCGAAAATGCCTTCCATCAGCTCAGTGCGCTGTGCGCCCACCAGGCCGGCCACGCCCAGGATCTCGCCCTTCTTCAGCTCGAAGCTGCAGTGGCGGAAAGAGCGCGGATGGATGGAGGTGAAGTCTTCCACCTTCATCATGATCTCGTCGGAGGGGTGGTTCTCCAGCGGGGGATACAGGTTGGACAGCTCACGGCCGACCATCTTGGCGATGATCTCCTCTTTGGTCATGTTGGCGACGTCCCACTTACCGATATAATGACCGTCACGCATGATGGTGACTTCGTCGGCAATAACCTTGATCTCGTCCATCTTATGGCTGATGTAGACCAGAGCAACGCCCTGCTCTTTCAGCTCCCGCATGATGCGGAACAGGGACTCGACTTCGTTCGCAGTCAGCGAGGAAGTCGGCTCATCCAGGATCAGCACCTTGCAGTTTGCGGAAACAGCCTTTGCAATTTCCACCATCTGCATCTGTGCGATGCTCAGTGTACCCAGCTTTGCGTGGGACTTGATATCCAGCTTGAGCTTTTTCAGCAGTTCATCGGTATCTTTGTACATCTTGGCATGGTCCACGATGGTGATGGGACCAGCCTTCTTGGTGGGGTAGCGGCCCAGCCAGATGTTCTCGGCCACAGTACGGGCCGGGATAGGCTGCAGCTCCTGATGCACCATCGCGATGCCGCGGTTCAGTGCATCCAGCGGGGTGGGGATGTTGACCTTTTCGCCTTCGTACTCGATCTCGCCCTCGTCCATCTTGTAAATGCCGAACATACATTTCATCAGGGTGGACTTACCGGCACCGTTCTCGCCCATCAGGGCCATGACTTTGCCGGGGCGGAGCTCCAACTGCGCGTGGTCCAGCGCTTTCACGCCGGGGAAGGTCTTTACCACGCCTTTCATTACCAGACGGTATTCTGACATTCCTCAGAGCCTCCTTGTCTTTGGGTCTTGGAAAGTGCGTTTTTTGCCGGCGGGCTCTTAAAACAAGGCGCGTGCGCGGAGATATTTTCTCGCACGCACGCGCTTTTTTAGCTTTTAATTAAGCCTTATTGGTTCACTGCGCACCTTGCAACGATAGGGTTTCGGCTGCTTACTTGATGTACTGTGCAGCGTTCTCCTTGGTGACCTTGACGTAGTCGACCCAGTAGTACTGCTCGACCTTGCTGCCCTCGACGTACAGCTTGGTAGCAGCTGCGGCAGCGGTAGCCTGGCCCACGTCATCGTTCAGAACGGTGCCGGTCATGTTGCCATCGACGACATTCTGGACAGCCTCGCTCAGTGCGTCAACACCGACCAGATAGACGTCCTTGCCGACGGTACGGCCAGCCTGCTGCAGAGACTGCAGAGCGCCCAGTGCCATTGCGTCGTTGTTGCAGAAGACGACTTCGATCTTCTCGCCGTACTGTGCCAGAGCGTTTGCGACGTCCTGCTGTGCGGTGGTCTGGTCCCAGTTGTCCAGGTACTCGTACAGGCACTCGACTTCCTTGCCGGCGTCGGTCAGAGCCTTGATGGAGTACTCGGTGCGGTACTGAGCATCAATGTTCTCGGGGTCGCCCTTGCACATGATGTAGGTGATCTTGCCGTCGCCGTTGATGTCGCCCTGAGTCTCGGTCTCGAGGATCAGCTCGCCCTGATAAGTACCGGACTGACGTGCGTCAGCGCCGACGTAGCAGCACTTGTCTGCGTAGGAGTCCAGAACGCTCTTGTCGGGCTCACGGTTGATGAAGACGATGGGAGTCTCAGAGGGCTTGATGGTATCAACGATGGTCTGAGCGGAAGTGGTCTGGACGGGGTTGATGACCAGGACGTCCACGCCCTGCTGCAGGAAGGTGTTGATCTGCTCGGTCTGGGTGTTCTGGTCGTTCTTGCCATCGACGATGGTGACGGCGTAGCCCATGTCCTTCAGGTACTCTTCCAGATCGGTGCGGTACAGGGTCATGAAGTTATCAGCAAACTGATAGATGCAGACGCCGACGTTAGCAGAGCCGGAAGCAGCAGCTGCGGTAGAAGAAGCAGCGGTAGAAGCTGCAGTAGAGGAAGCAGCAGTAGAAGCGGAAGAACCGCCGCAGGCAGTCAGAACGCCGGTAGCACCCACAACAGCGGAAGCTTTCAGGAAGTCACGACGAGAAATCATTTTCATAATCTTGTTCTCCTTCATTAACGCTTATCACAGCATCTCGCAAAGCGCACTCGTTACACGTTTTGCGGTTTCTGTTTGTATTATAACCATCCGCCCGACCGTTCGCAATAGAACAAATAGACAAGATTATTTGCCATATTTTGTGAGTGTTCCACAATACATTCTGTTGTATCCCAAAATCTTTTTGTTAAGCGGTACAATTTTTCATATTTGTGCAACCAGCGTCCAAATTTATTGTGTCTGTGCGTATTTTTATCAAATCGGTTACAAACTTTTCGAGCCGTTTCGCGCCGGGATGCAACAATTTTATCGGTCTGCTTCAAATTTCTATTTTCCCGGGAATCCCGGCAGACTGTCATTCCATTTCGGAAATATTTTTCTATGCATTGACGGATTTCCTATGATTGTGGTAGTATATTACATGATTATCATGATCCGCTGCAGAAGGACTGCTGTTTCTCGCCCTCCTTCCACACCCTATCTCGTTACCTTGTTATAATAGGAGCGACATCATGTCCGAACTTACCGAGCAAAATCTGACACGCCAGCAGGCCGAACAGGAGATGGTCTGTCTGCGCAAGATATATGCTTCCGTCCGTCTTCTCGACCCGAAGATGCTGGCGGAAGAACCCTGCTACCCGCCCTGGAAGAATGTCCATCCCTGCACCAGCTGCGTGGGGCGCGAGGCAATGGCAGGCAAATGCCAGTGCTCCAAGCTGGAAACGCTTGGCAGCTCCCTCTATCAGGTCACAGCCCGCTATGTCGAGGTGGACGGCAAGCCCTATGTGATGGAGATGATCCTGCCGCTGGACGCCAGCGCCCGCAGCTCCCTCCACTCCAACGAGCTCATCTACCGGGACGCCCTCACCGGTGCCTACAACCGCCGTTTCTATGAAGAGGAATTAAAGCACAAGTACCTCAACGCCGGCGTCGCCATGATAGACCTCGACGACTTCAAGCTCTGCAACGACACCTACGGTCACTCAGCCGGCGACGCAGCGCTCCGGCTCATCACATCCATCATCCACCGCTGCATCCGCTCCACCGATATGCTGGTGCGGTACGGCGGCGACGAGCTGCTGCTCATCCTGCCCGACATCTCGGCTGAGGCTTTCGTACGCAAGCTCAAGGACATCAACAAGCGCCTCTTCGCGGCCCATCTGCCCGAGTTCGAGAAGATGCACGTCTCGGCCAGCATCGGCGGCGTGATGGCCGCCGGCATCCCCATCAGCGACGCCCTGCTCATCGCCGACAAGCGGATGTACCTTGCAAAGCGCCGCAAGAACACTGTCGTCACCGCGGACATCGCCCCCGATGCCGTCTGCTCTGAAAATGAGCACCGTCCGATGGTGCTCATCGTGGACGACTCCCCCATGAACCGTGACATCCTCTCGGAGATCCTCTGCGACGATTTCGAGATCCTGGAAGCCCCCAACGGCCCCAAGTGCCTCGAGCTTCTGAACGCCTGGGGCTCGGATATTTCCATCGTGCTGCTGGACATCGTGATGCCCGACATGGACGGCTTCGATGTCCTCTCCCGGATGTCCGCCCAGGGCTGGCTCGAGGACATCCCCGTCGTGATGATCTCCAGCGAGGATTCCTCCCAGACCGTCCGCCGCGCCTACGAGCTGGGTGCTTCGGACTACATCAGCCGCCCCTTCGATGCCCGCATCGTCCACCGCCGCGTCTCCAATGTCGCCCGGCTCTACGCCCGTCAGCGCCGTCTCAGTGCGCTGGTGTCCCAGCAGTTCTATGACCGGGAGAAAAACGACCAGATCATGATCGGCATCCTCAGCCAGGTCACGGAGATCCACAACAGCGAGAGCATCCACCACATCTCCCGGGTGCAGCGCATCACCAGCATCCTGCTGGAGCGTCTGTGCCAGAAGACCGACATCTACGGCCTGAGCGGAATGGACCGCTACCTCATCACGACGGCCTCTGCCCTCCACGACATCGGCAAAGTTGCTATCGACGACCGCATCCTCAACGCCCACGACCTGACGCCGGAACAAACCGCCATCCTCCACACCCACCCCATTCTGGGTGCGCAGATGCTGGAAAATCTGTCCCAGTATCAGGACGAGCCGCTGGTGAAGTTTGCGATCCAGATCTGCCGCTGGCACCATGAGCGCTGGGACGGCAGCGGCTATCCCGATGGCCGGAAGGGCGATGACATCCCCATCGCAGCACAGGTGGTAGCGCTGGCGGATGCCTATGACGGTCTGACCGGCAAGCGGGACAAGCGCGAGGCCCTCTCGCAGGAGGAAGCGGTCGCTGAGCTGACCGCAGGAAAGCACGGTGCTTTCAATCCGCTGCTGCTGGAATGCCTGCGCGACGTAGAAAGCCGGCTCGCGGAGGAGGCTGAGGCCGATGCCCCCCCTCCCCCGAAAAAAGGGATTCTCTTTGACGAAACTGTTCTTGGGTGAGGTATAAAAATGACATTGGAACAAGTATATGCAGCCATTGGCGGCGATTATAAGGGCGTGATGGAACGTCTGCCCAGCGCGGACTTCGTCCGCCGCTTCGCGCTGAAATTTCTGCAGGACGACAGCTTCCCGAACCTGAAAAAGGCGCTGGAAGAGAAGGATGCCCCGACAGCATTCCGTGCCGCTCACACCCTGAAGGGCGTCTGCCAGAACCTCGGCTTCGATGCACTGTACGTCCCGTCCAGTGCTCTGACGGAAGCCCTCCGCGGCGGCAGCCTTGACGGTGCCGACGAGCTGTTCCCTCCGGTAGAGAAGGAATATCAGCGTGTGGTCGAGGCGCTGAAAGCATTAGAATAACAAAAAAATCCCCCGCAGCGTCACAAAGCTGCGGGGGATTTTTCTATTGAATGAATCTCAGGAACTGTCTGTCATTATTTCCGGCTTGCCAGCAGAGCCTCGATCTTCTTGATGGGGTCGATGATGCTGGAAACGGACATATCATGGTTCAGGGCCACGACGAAGTATGCGGCATACTTGGAGACGTCAACATCGACGTACCAGTCACGGGTCAGCAGCTCAGGCATACGGTAGGTCAGGTTGGTGCCGGTGACGTAGTCCAGAATGCCGTCGGCCACAGCCTTGTCGAACTTCTCGAGGCCGCTGGTGAAGAGCGGGAAGGTGGCGTTGGCGATGATGCGCTTTGCGCCGCGCTCTTTCAGGTTGGTGGCAACTTCCAGCATGCTCTCGCCGGAAGCGATGATGTCGTCAGCGACGAAGACGGTCTTGCCCTCGACGGAATCGCCCAGATACTCGTGAGCGACGATGGGGTTGCGGCCATTGACCACGCGGGTGTAATCGCGGCGCTTGTAGAACATACCCAGGTTGCAGCCCAGCACGCTGGAGAAGTACATGTTGCGGCTCATAGCGCCCTCGTCGGGGCTGACCACGATGAACTTGTCCTTGTCGAAGCTGATCTCAGGGTTCTTCTTGAGCAGGTTCTTCAGCACCTGATAGGTGGGCATCGCATTGTCGAAGCTCATCAGAGGCACAGCGTTCATCAGGCGGGGGTCGTGAGCATCAAAGGTGATGATGTTCTTGACGCCCATGGCCTGCAGCTCCTGCAGAGCCACAGCGCAGTCCAGGCTCTCACGGGACACGCGGCGGTGCTGACGGCCGCCGTACAGGCTGGGCATGATGACAGACACACGGTGTGCCTTGCCGGCCACGGCCTGGATGAGGCGTTTCAGGTTGGCGAAGTGGTCATCCGGAGACAGGTGGTTCTCATAGTTGAACAGCTTGTAGGTCACGCTGTAGTTGCCGGGGTCAACAACGATGAAAATATCGTCGCCGCGCACCGACTCCTTGACCAGACCCTTGGCGTCGCCGCTCTGGAAGCGGGGGCAGGCGCTCTCGATGATAAAGCTATTGGTCTGGTAGCCGGCCTCGCTGGCCCAGCGCACCAGATGCTTGTCGATGAGGTTGGTCAGCTCCTCGGCGCCCGGGCAGGCGATGAGGCGCAGGTCGGCGACCTGAGGCTGGTGGAAGCAATCCTTAGGGGTAATGACAGACATAATTATAGCTCCTTAAAGTTTCTTTTATCAGTTGATAAAATCAGACGTTGAAGTGCATATCCGTTATTTATTCTATCACATTTTCGGCGTTTCGACACTAGAAACTTGCATCCAACCTGCATTTTCTGCGCCTTGCACATCTCTTTGTCGAAAAAGAGCCGGAGACTATGTGTTTTTTACAAAAACCATACGTTCTCCGGCTCAAAAGTCATTCTTTTAAGTTTTTACTCTTACAGGGCAGCGACAGCAGCCTTCAGCTCTTCGACGCGGTCGGTGTTCTCCCACTTCACGCCCAGGTCCTCGCGGCCCATGTGGCCGTAAGCGGCCAGCTTGCGGTAGATGGGCTTGCGCAGGTCGAGGTCGCGGATGATGGCGGCGGGGGTCAGGTCGAAGACCTTCTCCACAGCCTGCTCGATCTTCTCGTCGGCCACGACGCCGGTGCCGAAGGTGTCCACCATGATGGAGACGGGCTTTGCCACACCGATGGCGTAAGCCACCTGCACCTCGCACTGCTTGGCCAGACCAGCGGCCACGATGTTCTTGGCCACCCAGCGGGTCGCATAAGCGGCGCTGCGGTCTACCTTGCTGGGGTCCTTGCCGGAGAAAGCACCGCCGCCGTGGCGTGCGTAGCCGCCGTAGGTATCGACGATGATCTTACGGCCGGTCAGGCCGGTGTCGCCCTGAGGGCCGCCCACGACGAAGCGGCCGGTGGGGTTGATATAATACTTGGTGTTCTCGTCCAGCAGCTCGGCGGGGATGGTGGCCTTGATGACCTTCTCCATCACGTCGGCGCGCAGCTGCTCCATGCTGACGGCATCGCTGTGCTGGCTGGAAATGACCACAGCGTCCACACGGACGGGCTTGCCGTCCACGTACTCGACAGTGACCTGGCTCTTGCCGTCCGGACGCAGATAGTCCAGCTCGCCGCTCTTGCGGACTTCGGTCAGCTTCTTGGCCAGCTTGTGGGCCAGGCTGATGGGCATGGGCATCAGCTCGGGGGTCTCGTCGCAGGCATAACCGAACATCATGCCCTGATCGCCGGCACCGCCGACCTCATCGTTGGTGCCGAGGGCGATGTCGGGGCTCTGGCCGTCGATGTTGGAGATGACGGCGCAGGTGTCGGCATCGAATCCGAACTTTGCGCGGGTGTAGCCGATGTCAGCCACGACCTCGCGGACGATCTTCTGGAAATCGACGTAGCAGTTGGTGGTGATCTCGCCCATGATGTGGACGAGGCCGGTGGATGCGCAGGTCTCGCAGGCCACGCGGGCATCGGGGTCGTGGGTCAAAATCTCGTCGAGGATGGCGTCGGAGATCTGGTCGCAGATCTTGTCGGGATGGCCCTCGGTGACGGACTCAGAAGTAAACAGACGGTGCTTTGCCATTTTTGTACCTCCTTGGCGTTGGGGTGTGTGTGTATCGATATTGACAGCTTCCTACTCGTTCATCAAGTTCATGCAATGAAAAACGCTCAGAACCGAAGCTCTGAGCGTTGCACTCTTATCTTTCGGTTTCCCGCAGGATTTGGCACCTTATGCTCACACACAGGTTGTCGGGCTTCACAGGGCCTGTCCCCTCAGCCGCTCTTGATAAGTCGGTATTCAGTTTGTCCGGGTAATATCTTATCATTGCTTCGTCGAAATGTCAAGAAGAGTCGCACTCTTTTTTGACATTTCGCGCAGATCGATAAGACTCAATAACCCTTTGCCTGCTCGCCATTCAGGATCTTGACGGCGCGGGAGGTGCCCAGACGGTCTGCACCGAGGGCGAGGAACTTTTCCATATCCTCGACGGTGGAGATGCCGCCGGCGGCCTTGACCTTGCAGCGGCCAGCCACGCCCTTGACCATCAGCTCCACATCGTGGAAGTTTGCGCCGGCGGTGGAGAAGCCGGTGCTGGTCTTGATGTAGTCAGCGCCTGCCTCGCAGACGATGTCGCACATCTTGCGCTTCTCGTCGTCGGTCAGCAGGCAGGTCTCGATGATGACCTTCAGGACCTTATCGCCCACAGCCTGCTTGACGGCGCGGATGTCCTCGCGGACGGCGTCGTACTCGCCGTTCTTCAGGCGGCCAATGTTGATGACCATGTCCACCTCGGCAGCGCCGTTCTCGATGGCAGTCTTGGCCTCAAAAGCCTTGGAAGCGGTGTCCATTGCGCCCAGAGGGAAGCCGACCACACAGCAGACCGGGATGCGGCCCGCCATGTACTCGACGGCCTGCTTCACATAGCAGGTGTTGATGCAGACGGAAGCCGTGTGGTTGGCGATGGCCTCGTCGCACAGGGTCTGGATCTGGGGCCAGGTAGCCTCAGGCTTGAGCAGGGTGTGATCGACGTGGGACAGGATCTCTTCACGATTCATGCTTTTTTCCTCCTGAATCGAAGTTGTTTTGAAAACAGCTTCTTAGTTCTTGGTGGCACGGCGTACCTTCGCCATGCCGACAGCGCTCAGGGCAATGGCCGTTGCAGACACCGTTGCGCCGATGATGCCCAGCACCAGACCGGAGACCAGAAATGCAAAACCTTTCAGACCACGTTTCATAATACCGTACCTCCTGAAATTGTTGTAATAGCAACCTCTCCGTCATGCCTGACCCAGAGGTTATTTCTTCTTAAAAACGATGAGCTTGCTGAACACATAGTTCAGCACGACCACCACCACGTTGGAGAACACCTTCACCGCCATGCCCCACAGGGCCTGGGCATCGTAGAAGCTGGTGACGAAGATGGCCGTCGGGCCGTCGGCACCGCCGATGATGGCGATGGCGGCAGAGCCGTCGGAGATGGAGGGAGCGGGCGCTGCGCCGCCGGTGGCCATGTGCAGCACCGTATCCGGGCCAAACCAGCCAGCCAGCAGGCTCAGCGCACCGTTCATAAAGCTCTCCACCAGAGCCGCCCCCTGGGCGGCCAGCAGGTTGCCCAGCACCAGCATGATGGCGGCATCCAATACCAGTGTACCCAGACGGCAGGTGACGAATGCACCAAACTCCTTCAGCGCTTCTCTGCCCTGCGTCCGGCTGGCGAAAACGAAGGCCCGGTTGGTGACGTAGGCGAACAAAATGCAGATGACATTGTCCAGCACATTGCCCCAGCTGTTGGCGGCTTCGTAACCGAACAGGCGGCTGAACAGCGCATACAGTACGATGTTCAGCAATGTGGTCAGCACACCGAAAACGAGATAAGCCAGCACCTCGCGGTGCTTTATAAACCAGTTTTTCATAATTGTACCAAAACAGCCCCGCCGCCGTTTTCCCGGCAACGGGGCTGTAGTTCGCATTGTGTCTGATGAGACTATGCTGCAGGCTGATTACTCAGCGTCGTCGTTCAGCAGAGCCTTCATGGACAGGCTGATGCGCTTCTTGTCGAAGTCGACATCCAGCAGCTTCACGTCGACCATATCGCCGACCTTCAGTGCGTCGGAGACCTTCTCAACGCGGTCATTGCTGATCTCGCTGATGTGGACCAGACCGTCAACACCCGGCAGGATGCGGACGAATGCACCGAACTTGGTCAGGGACACGACCGGAGCATGGAAGGTGCTGCCGATGGGGTAGTTGTTCTTCAGCTGCTCCCAGGGGTTGTCCTCAGCCTTCTTGTAGCCCAGAGAGACCTTGTGGTTCTCGGTGTCGATGTCCTTCACATACACCTCGATGGTGTCGCCAACGGAGACGACCTCAGAGGGATGCTTGATGCGGTTCCAGCTCAGCTCGCTGATGTGGCACAGGCCGTCCACACCGCCGATGTCAACGAATGCACCGTAAGAGGTCAGGCTCTTGACGACGCCGGTGTAGGTCTTGCCGACCTCGACGTTTGCCCAGAACTCCTCACGCTTAGCCTTGTTCTGCTCAGCGGTGACCTTGTTGATGCTGCCGACGATCTTGCGGCCGGAGCACTCGGTGACGACCAGCTGAACGTGCTGGCCGACCAGAGCAGTGTAATCCTCGTCGCGGCGCATAGTGGCCTGAGAACGGGGGACGAACACCTTGACGCCCTTGACGTTGACGACAACGCCGCCCTTGTTGAACTCGGTGACGTCGCCCTCGACGACCTCGCCGGACTCAGCTGCCTTGGCGATCTCTTCCATGCCCTTGCGAGATGCGAGCTTCTTGCGGGAGAGCTGGATGACGCCATCCTGATCCATAACCTTCTCGACGATGAGGTCCAGCTCATCGCCAACTTTCACCAGGTCCTCGACCTTGGCGGAGGAATCATCGGTCAGCTCGCTCAGCTTGACAAAGCCGGTCTGCTTAGCTCCGATATCCACCTGGATCTCGTTGGCAGAGATGCTGGTCACGATTCCTTTCACAATACTGCCTGCATGAACACGCTTTTCCTCGGATGCGTTCAGCATCTCCTCAAAGCTCATGCTGTCATTGATTTCTGCGCTCATACTGTTAAGTACCTCCTCAATAATAGACGATGGCGTTGAAGCCCCGGCTGTGACGCCCGCCGTCTTTACATCTGCAAACCATTCCGGCCGAAGTTCGCTCGCTGTCTCGACCGTTACGGCTCGCGTATGCTTTGCGGCGACCTGTACCAGCTTTTGGGTATTGGAAGAATGATGACCGCCAATGACAACAATGATGTCGCATTGTTGGCTGAGGTCTTCCGCTTCCTGTTGCCTCGCCCACGTCGCATTACATATTGTATCAAAAATTCGGGCGTTTGTATAGGCTTTTTTGAGAAACTCCGAACTTTCTTGCCATTTTGTTACCTGAAATGTGGTCTGTGCAACTGCAAAAATGGGCTTTTGGGGGTCAGAAGGCCCTTTCCACGCCTTCAACTGGGCCAGATCGCTGAAAATGAATACCTCTCCCCGGGTATGTCCGACGATGCCCTGCACCTCCGGATGGGACACGTCACCGGCCACTACGAGTGTCGCACCGGCGGCTTCGGCCTCGGAAGCGACTTTCTGTATCTTCTTCACGAAGGGGCAGGTGGCGTCGTGATAGGTGCAGCCCCGGGCGTCCAGCTCGTCGTAAATGCTGCGTGGGACGCCGTGGCTGCGGATGACCACCTCGTAGCCTGCAGGGACATCCGCGGGGGTATCTGCCACCAGTGCGCCCCGGCGCTCGAGGTCTTCCACGGTCTGGGGGTTGTGGATGAGGGGGCCGAGGGTGGCCACCTTGCGGCCCTCATCCAGCAGACCGTAGGTCAGCTTGACCGCGCGGTCCACGCCGAAGCAGAAACCCGCAGTCTTTGCAAGTCTGATTTCCATTGCTTGTCCTTCCTATTCTAGCGTCCTTGCCCTCTCAGTCTCGCTTTGCTCGACAGCTCTCCCAAGGGGAGAGCCTTAAAGCGTGGCGGGAACGTGAAGCCTCTCCCTCTGGGAGAGGTGGCATCGCTTGCGATGACGGAGAGGGCAAGCCGCCTTACAATTTACTCCACGCATCCAGAACGGCCTGTTTATTCTCCCGCAGCTTCTTTATGTCGCGGCGGCCTTCCATCGCAAACTGTGCAGCGGGCATAGGCTCGCCGAAGATGACACGCACCTTGCAGAACAGCTTCATCTTCCCATCGGGGGTGTCGTAGTAGATGCGGCAAGGCACGACGTCCACATTTGCTGCCGCCGCGATGACGAAGAGGCCGCTCTTGAGGGGAAGGAACTTTCCCTCCTGCTCCCGCGTACCCTCCGGGAAGAGCAGCAGCGTACCGCCCTCCTGACACTTTTTCACGGTGTCTTCGATGACACTGACCTCTTCCTTTGTACCGCGGACACAGACTGCACCGGCGCACCGGAAGAACCACGACAGGAATGGGTTTATCTCGAACAGCTCTTTCTTGGCAAACACTGTCATCCGCTGACCCCAGAACCGGGTGATGACGACGAACACCGGGTCGATGGCGGAGATGTGGTTGGGGGCAATGATGCAGCCCTTCGTGCCGATTTTTTTCAGGTTCTCCCTGCCCTCACACCGGACGCGGAAGCCGATGTGGAACACCAGCCATGCCAGCGGGACCAGAATATAATATAGTATCATCCGACCTTCTCCGTGATCATTTTCTTCATGGCCTCAAAGCTCTGCTCGAAGTTCAGCTCCGAAGTGTCCAGCAGTACGGCGTCGTCTGCCTGCTTGAGGGGGGCTGCGGCGCGGTGGGTGTCCTGATAGTCGCGCTGCTTGACGTCGGCCAGCACATCTTCGTAGGGGGTGTCGATGCCCTTCTGCTGGTACTCCTTCCAGCGGCGGGTGGCGCGGGCCTCCGGGCTGGCGGTGAGGAAGATCTTCACCGTCGCATTGGGCAGCACCACGGTGCCGATGTCGCGGCCATCCATCAGGATGTTCTGCGTCCTGGCCATGTCCCGCTGCATCTCCAGCAGGAAGGCGCGCACCGCCGGATTTGCACCCACGGCAGAAGCCGCCATTCCCACCTCTTCGGTGCGGATGGCCGTGCTGACGTCCTCGCCATTCAGATAGATATGCTGTTCGCCCTCGATAAAAGCAAACTCGAGGGTGATATTGGGCAGCAGGGCATTGACTGCCTCGTTGTCCTTCGGGTCCTTGCCTGCGCGGAGGGCGTAAAGGCCGATGGTGCGGAACATCGCACCGGTGTCCACATAAATGTAGCCGAAGTCCGCAGCCAGACGCCGCGCCAGCGTAGATTTGCCTGCGCCCGCAGGCCCGTCGATTGCAACAGAAATCATTTTTATATCTCCTTCTATAGCGGTCATTCCAGATGATTCGCAAAACTCTGTGCCGTGCAGAATGCGATCTGCAGATTGTAGCCGCCGGTATAGGCGTCCACATCCAGCACCTCGCCTGCAAAGTAGAGGCCGAGGGCCTTTTTGCTCTGCATGGTCTTGGGGTCCACCTCCCGCACCGACACGCCGCCCGACGTGATGACTGCGTGGGCCAGGTCGCCCCGGGCGTCGATGGACACCCGCCAGTGCTTCATCAGCTGTACCAGTTCCCGCTTCTGCTCCCGGGTGATCTGGTTTGCCCTGGTGGCCGGGTCGATGCCCCAGCGGGCCACCATGACCGGCTGCATACTGGACGGCAGCAGCTTCACCAGTGCGCCCTGCGCCGCGTGGTTCGCCAGAAGGGCAAAGTCCCGGGTGATGCGGTCATAAAGCTGTTCCTCACTGAGGGCAGGCTTCAAATCAATAAAAGCTTCGTACTTGTGCTTTTTCATGTCGCCCAGATGACTCGACGCGCTGAGGGTCAGCGGCCCGCTGATGCCGAAGTGGGTGAACAGCATCTCGCCCTGCTCCTCGAAGATAGCTTTTCCGTCCTCGTGGAGGGTGAGGGTCACGTTCTTGAGGGCGAGGCCCATCATCTTCTTGCAGTCGGCGTCATGGCTCACGAGGCTGACAAGGCTGGGGACAGGCTCCACGAGGGTGTGGCCCGCCTGCTGGGCCAGCTTGTAGCCGTCGCCGGTGGAGCCGGTGGTGGGGTAGCTCAGGCCGCCCGTTGCCACCAGAACGGCGTCCGCTTTGTACTCCCGGCCCGAAGTTCCCCGCACTCCTACGCAGCGATAGGCCGGGCCGAGCTTTTTCTTTTTCGGATGGCGCGGATCTTTCGGCGCAGCAGGCGTTTCTTCCGGCTGGGCCAGCGGCTCCAGCAGCAGCTTTTTTGCCCCGTCGTGGACGATGTCCGCTCCGTCTGCGTACCGCAGAAGAGCCTGCCGGATCTCTTCGGCCTTATCGGACACCGGGAACACCCGGCGTCCGCGCTCCACTTTCAGCTCCACACCGAGAGACTCAAACAGCTCCATCGTCCTGGCCGGAGGGAAAGCCCCCAGCGACGAGAACAGAAAGCGGGGGTTCGTCCGCACATGGTGCAGAAATTCCTCTGCGGTGCAGTCGTTGGTCACATTGCAGCGGCCCTTGCCGGTGACAAGAATTTTCTGAGCCGGCTTTTCCATATGTTCCAGCACCGTCACCTCATGCCCCTGCCGCAGGGCCGCGCCCGCCGCCATCAGGCCGGCAGCACCGCCGCCTACCACTAAGACCTTCATGTTTCGTTTCCTCCGCTTTTTCTTCTGTCTTCACACTTATTCTAGTTTATCATACCAGAATCGACCGCCAAAAGCAATGTGAAAAAAGCAGGTACAGCGTTCTGCTGCACCTGCCCGGAAAATTTTGCTTATTTCATGGCCTTGATGGGGTCGAGATACTTTTCGCCCTCCATGACCTCCAAGTGGATGTGGCTCTCCTCGGCACACTCACAGCTCACGCTGCCCACCTTGCCGATGGTCTGCCCGGCCGAGACGGTGTCGCCCTTCTTCACCTTGGCGTCCGTCGTGCCGCAGACCCGCCAGACCCTGCCGGAAGCATCTTCGATGGCGACCACAGGCCCCCACTTGTCGTCCGTGCCGGTCTCCACCACCTTGCCTGCCGCCGGGGCGGTCACTTCCGCGCCCCTGTCGGCGGCGTAGTCCACACCGTTGTGGGTGCGCCAGTCGCCCAGCGTCTTGCTGTAGACCAGCTCATCGCCGCTGTAGCTGTTTAAGACGCGCCCCGAGACAGGCTGCGTGGAGGCAGGCGCAGCCGAACTGCTGGCAGGCAAGGACTCGGTTTGCAGCGCGGAGGGTTCGCGCACCGAACCAGACCCAGACCGCGCACCAGAAGAGGACGCAGCCCCACCGGACGAGCTGTCGGCTTTTGGCACATTGGCCACACTGTTTGCTGCGGGTGCGTTCTGCTGCTGCCATTCGGCTTCCTCCTCTCCGGCGACGCCGGGCGATGTGTGGATGCCCTCGTCGATGCCGGGGGCGGTACTGGACGGGCTGCGCACCGCGTCCAGATTCTGTTTGAGCTCATTGCGCACGGTGCGCACGGCCCACACCCCGGCCGCTGCCGCCGCCAGCAGGCAGGCGGTAAGCACCAGCGCAAAGGCTTTGTCCCGCAAAAACTTTCTGAATTGCTCCATCGTTCGTTACTCCAATCCATCTTTGTGTACGGAATCGTTTCTTTGGTGGTAGTTTGGAGCGATGGAGCGGGGTTTATTCATCCTTTATTCGAAAGGACACAAAAAGGCCCCGGATGACCGGGGCCCAAAGTCCTATTTAGTTATTGCGGCTGCGGCTGTTCATGCCCAGCAGACGGACGACGTAGAGGAAGATGTTGATGAAATCCAGATACAGGGTCAGTGCACCATAGATGGAAGCCTTCTCGGCCAGCTCAGCGTCGCCTGCATAGTAGGCGTAGATCTGGCGGAGCTTCTGGGTATCATAGGCGGTGAGCAGCATGAACACCACCAGACCGATGCCGCAGTAGAGCACCGAGGCACCGAAGCCAAAGCCGAAGAGCGCACCCACGAGGCTGGTGACGATCATGGCCACCAGAGCCATCATGAGGCGGGGACCCCAGCCAGTGAGGTCCTTATGGGTGGTGATGCCATACACAGCCATGAGGCCGAAGTAGACCGCCGTGGCGAGGAAGGCCATGACCAGCGTGCCTACCGAGAACATCAGGAAGTAGTAGCTCAGGACCATGCCGTTTAAGATGGCGTATCCGAAGAACGCGGCTCTTGCACCGTCGATGGACATCTTCTGCACCCGGGCGCTGAGCATGAACACCAGCGCCAGCTCACCGATGGTAAGCAGGAAGTAGAGGGAATCGACCAGGTAGATAAGGGGCGTGGTCGCCGTGATATAGGCCATTGCGAAGGTGACGAGCAGGCCGCCGGCCATCCAGCGGTAGGTGCGGGTCATATAGTCCGATGCGCTCATCGAAGGCTCCGCATAGCCGCGGTCATAGTTGTTGTAATCCATAAGGAATCCTCCATTCAAAATCAGGGCATCGGCCTCGGCCTTGCCCCGGTCTACGAAATATAGTATACTGCATAGAAATGAACGATTCATGAAAAAGGCTGTGATATTTGATGTCCCTCGGACTTTATCTGCATATTCCTTACTGTTTTTCCAAATGCCGGTACTGTGATTTTTACTCTGCCCCCGGCCAGCGCGGCGTCCCACGGGCCTATGTGGACGCCCTTTTGCGGGAACTCTCCCGGTTTGCGCCGGACGCGCCCCTGCGGCCGGACACCCTTTATTTCGGCGGCGGAACGCCCAGCCTGCTGGACCCGGCAGACGCCGCCCGGCTCATCGCCGCCGCGCAGCCCCTGCCCGGGGCCGAGATCACACTGGAAGCCAACCCCGAGACCGTGACCGAAGACTCTCTCCGGGCATTCCGGGAGGCGGGCGTCAACCGCATCTCCTTTGGCGTCCAGTCGGCCCGGGACAGCCAGCTCAAGACGCTGGGCCGCCCCCACACGGCAAAGCAGGCGCGGGCCGCTTTCGCCGCCGCACGCCGGGCCGGGTTCGAGAACATCAGCGGCGACATCATGCTGGCCCTGCCCCATTATACGCAGGCCGAGTTCGACGAGACGCTGGAGCTGATTGAGGATGGCGGCGCGGCTCACATTTCCGCCTACCTCTTGAAGATCGAGCCCGACTCCGCCTTTGGCCGGACGCCGCCCGAGGGTCTGCCCGCCTCCGACGAGGCGGCAGACTTCTACCTCTATGCCGTCGAGCAGCTGGAACATCATGGCTACCGGCAATATGAGATCTCCAACTTCGCCCGCCCGGGCTATGAGGGAAAGCACAATCTCATCTACTGGGACTGCGGCGACTATCTGGGCATCGGCCCCGCCGCCCACTCCTGTATGGGCGGCAAACGGTTCTACTACCCCGCCGACACCGAAGCCTTTCTGCGGGACGAGGCCGCGCCCGTCATGGACGGCGGCTGCGGTGCGGAGGATTATCTCATCCTGCAGCTACGTCTGCGCAAAGGTCTGAGCCTCGACGAATACAAAAAACGCTATGGCAGGGAGTTTTCCACCGCACAGCTGGCCTTTGTGCAAAACTGCGTGAAGAGCGGCTACGCCAACTTTGACGGTCACACCCTCGCCCTCACGCCCGCCGGGCTCATCGTACAGAACAGCATCCTTGCCGAGCTGCTGTGAGCCTCAGTGAACAGCAAAGCTCATCGCCGCCAGCACAAAAACACCGATGATGCTGGCAATACGGCTCACCCTCTGCATCGCGTAATACCAGTCGGTGGGCTCACCGCCGTACACTTCCAGCCCGTGACGGAGATTCCAGAACAGCAGCGGGAACCGGACATCCAGCACAAAGAGCACCACCAGCGCCCCGATCGGCAGCAGGAACGCCACGCTGCCCCGGGTCTCCCGCCGCCCGCCGACGACCACATTATAGAGCCAGTTACAGCTGGGCCAGAGGTCGGATCTCTGGTATTCGCCGTTGACGATGACGTTCACCTCGTCGGCAAGGCCCCCATCGTCTTCCCTCCACAGGATGGCGTCGCCGGGGTCGCCCAGCGCGGTCCCGGTAAAAATGACCACTCCGTCCTGCTCGATTTTTACGCCCGGGTCGCTCATGCCCTCGGCTTTCGATTCGAGCCGATAGTGCCGCGTCTCTCCGTCCAACGTGAACTCCACTTCCGCACCGTTTTCCGTCTGAGCAACCCGCATGGTGTAGGCGGCATACGCATCTTTGCCCGAAAAGCTGCCGTCGGCCTGACGATACAAAAAGACATCCCGCAGCCAGACCCCCGGGCGGAGGGCGGCCCAGAGATAGAGCACAGCGAGAAGCAGCGCGGTAAGAACGCAGAGCAGGCAGCTCGTCTTTTTCTCCATGGTCAGGCTCCTTTCGTTTCAGCCCAGTTCGATCACGTTCCACCCCAGCTCCCGGATGGCCTCTTGATCATGGGTCGCCAGCAGGGTGGGCTTTCTGCCGCAGCGTGCCTTGAGCATGGCTGCGGCTTTTTTCATGGCGGCGGGGTCCATGCCGGTGAAGGGCTCATCCAACAGAAGGGTGTCGCTCTCGGCCCAGAGAGCGCGCAGCAAGGCGGTGCGGCGCTTCTGTCCGCCGGAGAGCTTCCGGGCAGGCAGGGCAAGGGCCTCGTCATCCAGTCCTAATTGTATAAGGTCATCTCGTATCTGCTTTTTGTATTGTATTTTAGCCTTGTACTGTTCTGCGGTCAGCACCAGCGCCACATTCTCTTCGGCGGTCAGCTGGGGGCAGAGCCTGTCTTCCTGAAAGACCGCGCCGACCCGGCCCACGCCCTCCACGCTGCCGGAGGTGGGCGCTTCCAGCCCCATCAGGATGCGGAGCAGGGTCGTCTTGCCCCAGCCGCTGGGAGCCCAGAGCACCGCCGGGCCGTCCACAGTAAGCGAGAGGTTTTCGAAGAGGATCTTCTCTCCGAATCGTTTAGACAGATTCTTTATTTCCAGTTTGTTGTTGGTTTCACTCATTTTTCAGCCCCCTCTTCGCCCAGAACAGCCGCTACCGCTTTATCCAGCAGAGCGAGGAACAGCTTTTCGAATACGGCGCTCAACAGGATGATGACGAAGGTCCAGGCAAACAGCTCCCCGGTGGAAAGGGTAATTTTTGCCCGGTAAAGCGCGTCGCCGATGCTGCCGTCCGGCAGGCCGATGACCTCTGCTGCTACGCCGCTCTTCCAGCAGATGCCCAGCGCCACGCTGCATCCCTGCCGGAACGCGGGCAGCACCGCCGGGAGCCAGACCGCCCGCAGACGCCGCCCCAGAGGCAGACGGAACACCTGCGCCATTTCGAGAAGCTGGCGGTCAGCACTCCCGATGCCGGTGCGCACTGCGCTGTAGAGGACGGGCAGCACCATCAGAAAGCTGATAAGGACGGACAGCGACGAGCCGCTGACCCACACCAGCGCCAGAATGATGAAGCTCGCCACCGGAGTAGCCTTGACCAGCTGCATCACGGGGGCGAGAAGGGCGTCCACCCACTCCCACTTTTCGGCGGCTACCGCCAGCACCGCGCTGGACAGAACGCCCAGCCCGAAGCCCAACAGGATGCGCCCGGCGCTGAAACCGATGCGCTGCCAGAACTCGACCTGCGGCAGCAGCTCCACCAGCGTACCGATGGCCTGCACCGGCGAGACAAGAAAGACTTCCTGCCCGATGGCCACAGCCGCCGCCTGCCAGACGCCCAGCCAGAACACCGACGCCGCTAAGATTTGAATGCGGCGTTTTTTTGTTTTATCCATGTATTTCTTTGCTCCTGTTCGTTTTCTCGCTTTCAGAATATCACATCATGTATGAGAATACAATCCTTCATCTTTTCTTCTCTTGACATGAAGGTCATAAAACACTACACTGGAATAAAGTAATCCTTATTCTACGTGCCTCCGCGCACAGCTGGGAGAGATGACCATGCACGATTCCGCTCAGGCCCTCCGGGGCAAAAAACTCCTTCTGGTGGGGTTCACCCTGTTCTCGATGTTCTTCGGGGCAGGCAACCTCATCTTCCCGCCCTTCCTCGGCGCACAGGCCGGGACGGCGCTCTGGCTCGCTTTTGTGGGCTTTGCCGTCAGCGCCATCGGCCTGCCCATCGCGGGCGTGGCAGCAGTGGCCCGGGCAGGCGGTCTGCCTGCGCTGGCCGGGCGGGTCCATCCCCGCTTCGCACAGGTGTTCGCTGTGCTGGTCTATCTGTCCATCGGTCCCTGCCTCGCGATCCCCCGCACGGCCAGCACCTCGTTTGAGATGCTGACGCCGCTGGTGGGGCGGAGCACACCGGGACAGTTCATCTACTCCCTCGTGTTCTTTGCTGCGGCGTACTTCGTGGCCCTCAAGCCCGAAAAGCTGACCCAGCGGCTGGGCCGCATCCTCTGTCCTGCCCTGCTGGTGCTCATCGTGGTGCTGTTCGCGGGCTGCATCCTCCGCCCGGCCGCGCCCGGCTACGGCACGCCTGCCGAGGCTTACGCCGCCCTCCCCGCCGCACAGGGCGTGCTGGACGGCTATCAGACCATGGACGCGCTGGCAGCGCTCAATTTCGGTGCGGTCATCGCGCTGAACCTTCAGGCGGTGGGCATCACGGAGGAGTCCGCCGTCCGGCGCGGCACCATCCGGGCCGGGTTCATCGCGGGCGGGATGCTGCTGGTGGTCTACGCCATGCTGACCCACATCGGCGGCATCTCGGGGGCGGCCTTCCCCGGCAGCGGCACCGGTGCCGCCGTCCTGACTGCACTGGCCGACGGCCTGTTTGGCCGGGTGGGACAGGTGCTTCTGGCCGCCATCTTCGTCATCGCCTGCTTCAACACCTGTGTCGGCCTCATCGCCAGCGTAGGCGAATACTTCCACGAGCTTCTGCCCCGGCTGTCCTACCCCACCATTGCGGCCTTCTTCGCGCTGATGAGCATGCTGCTGGCGAACATCGGCCTTGCGGGCATCCTGAGCCTTTCCGTCCCGGTGCTGAACGCCATCTACCCCATCGCCATCATCCTCATCGTGGTGGAGTTCCTGCCCGGACGGTTCCAGCGGACATCGGTCTGGCGGCTGAGCATCCTCTTCACGGCCATCCAGAGCATCCCTGCCGCCCTGCCCTTCGGCCCCCTCTCCACCTTGATGAACGCTCTGCCCCTGAGCAGCCTCGGCTTTGGCTGGCTGCTGCCGGCCCTTATCGGCATCGGCGCGGGCCTTCTGATGTAAGAAAAACTGCCGCACGGCTGTGCGGCAGTTTTTCTTGTTTCAAAGCTTACTTTGCAGAGTTGCGGATCGCCGCCATGACCTTGCGCAGGACGGACGGCTCGGTGTAGTAGAAGTTATCGTCTGGCAGCTTGCCGCCCACGGCGGCGGGAGAGGCATCGTAGAGCACCTGCAGGTAGGCAGAGATGTCTTTCTTCATCTCCTGACCGTTGCGGTAAACGATGTTGCACTTGGGCAGGGCCTTCTTGGCGATGGCAGCCTTGGCCACCACGCCGACTTCCTCACAGAGGGCGGCGGTGCCGTCGATGTCCTCGTTGGCAGCCTTGACGCTCTTCTGGTAGTCGGTCAGGAAAGCTGCGATGACATTGGGGTTCTGCTTTGCGAACTCGGTGCGCACCACGGTGACGCCGGTGATGAGCTGGGTGTCACAGACCCTGTTCCATTCCCTGGTCAGGTCAAGGACGACGCGGAGGCCGCTGTCCTTCATCTGGGCAGCGGTGACGTAGGGCTGAGGCAGGACGGCGATGGCATCCTTTCTGGCAGCGGCCATCTGGGCCGTGACCTCGGAAGCCTCGCTGTAGTATTCGATCTTCACGTCCTTGTCGGGGTCGAGGCCGTTCTTCTTGAGCAGATAGCGCAGGACGTACTCGGGGGTCGTGCCTTTACCGGTGGAAAGGATGGTGCGGCCCTTGAGGTCAGCAAAGCTGTGGACGGTATTGCCCTTCTCCACGACGTAGAGGACGCCCAGCGTGTTGACGGCCATGACCTGGATGCCGCCGTTCGTCTTCTGGTAGAGGGTCGCGGCGAGGTTGGCCGGGATAGCGGCCATGTCGAGTTCGCCCTTGATGAGCTTCGGCACGATCTCATCGGCAGCGCCGTAGAGCTGCAGGTCATAGTCGAGGGAAGCAGTGCCGTCCTTCTCCATGCTCAGCAGGTTGACGAGGCCCATGGTGGTGGGGCCTTTCAGGCCGGCGATGCGCACTTTGGTGCTCGTTTTGGCCGATGCGCCGCAGGCCAGCACGCTGACCATCAGCACCAGCGACAGCAGCAGAGATGTCAGTTTTTTCATAGGATTTAGCTCCTCACTTTCATTGGGAGAAATTTTCCCGCAAAAAATTTGCAAAACCATTTGCTTTACGCCCTCAAGTTTACTATAATAAGAGAAAAAATACCGTTGCACACGCAACGGAATCGCAGAAGGGCGGTGAGGGCCCGGGGAAAACCTCACGGAATGGGTATGGAAAATTATCTTCCGCTGTTACAATCCACCTCTCTGTTCGCCGGGCTGGAAGCCGAAGCGCTCCGGGTCCTGCTGGGCGAAGTGGGGGCCGTATTGCGCACCTACAGCCGGGGCGAGACCCTCGTACTGGCCGGACAGTCGAACCGCCGGGTGGGCGTGGTGCTCTCCGGTGCCATCGAGGCCTATCATTCCGCCGCCAGCGGGGCGCGTCTGCCCATCAGCCAGATGGGGCCGGGCGGTGTGTTCGGCGACGTGCTGGGCGGCTCGAGCCTTTCCAGCCCGGTGACGGTGGTGGCCTCGGCCCCCTGCGAGGTGCTGCTGGTGCCTTACGAGAAGCTTCTGCTGCCCGGGGCCGACCCGGCCCGCCAGCGGGTGCTGCAGAACCTTGTGCGCACCATCAGCGACAAATACTTCCTGCTCTCCCGCCGGGTAGACCTGCTGCTGCTCAAGAGCCTGCGGGCCAAGGTGTGCGCCTACCTGCTCAGTGAGGCCGAGGCGCATCACAGCCTCACCTTCACCATTCCCTACTCCCGTATCCAGCTGGCCGACTACCTCAACTGCGACCGCAGCGCCCTCTCCCGGGAGCTGAGCCTGATGCAGCGGGACGGCCTGCTCGAGACCTATAAGAGCAGCTTCAAGCTGCTGGAACCGGACGCGCTGCGGCACATGGTGCTGTAACAGCCTCTCCCAGAGGGAGAGCCTTATATAGAAGGAGAACTTCATCATGTCCAAACCGATTTTATGGATCGTCATTCCCTGCTACAACGAAGAACAGGTGCTGCCCATCACGGCCCCCCTGTTCCTGAAAAAGATAAACGACCTCGCCGCAGCGGGCCTTATCAGCGAGAAGAGCCGGGTGCTCTTCGTCAACGATGGCTCCCGCGACGCCACCTGGTCCCTTATCCAGAAGTTCGCCTCTGAGGATGAGCACTTCATCGGCATCTCCCAGAGCCGGAACCGCGGCCACCAGAACGCCGTACTGGCCGGGCTGATGGAGGCGCTCCACAGCGGCAGCTGCGACATCACCATCTCCATCGACTGCGACGGTCAGGACGACATCAACGCCATGGATGAGATGGTCAAAAAGTATCTCGACGGCGCCGAGGTAGTCTACGGCGTGCGCAGCCGCCGGGACACCGACACCTTCTTCAAGCGGTTCACCGCCGAGGGCTTCTACCATGTGATGAACGCGCTGGGCGCGGACATCGTCTTCAACCACGCCGACTACCGGCTCATCAGCACCCGGGTGCTGGAAAGCTTCGCCGACTACCGCGAGGTGAACATCTTCCTGCGGGGCATGGTGCCGCTGGTGGGCTACCCCAGCGACACCGTCTACTACGAGCGCCACGAGCGTCTGGCCGGCGAGAGCCACTATCCCCTCAGCAAGATGCTGGCCCTCGCCTTCGACGGCATCACCAGCCTGTCGAACAAGCCCATCCGCCTCATCACCGGCGCAGGCATCGTGGTCAGCCTCATCAGCTTCATCGGTGTCATCTGGGCCATCGTGCAGGCTGTTCTGGGCAGCGCCGTGGCGGGCTGGGCCTCCACCATCTGCATCGTCTGCTTCATGGGCGGCGTCCAGCTGGTGTGTCTGGGCGTCATCGGCGAATACGTCGGCAAGATTTATATGGAGACCAAGGCCCGCCCCCGCTACATCATCAGCGAGCGCACATGGGCTCCCTACGAAAGGAAGTATCACGGATGAGCAAACAGAGCTGGAAAGGCAGCACCCTCCTGAACCCGGAGCCGCCGGTGCTGGTCTCCTGCGGCGGGCTGGATAAGCCCAACCTCATCACCATCGGCTGGACCGGCACCATCTGCACCCAGCCCAGCATGGTATCCATCAGCGTCCGCCCCGAGCGGTACAGCCACCACCTCATCAAAGAGAGCGGCCAGTTTGCCATCAACCTGCCCACCGAGGCACTGGTGAAGTCGGTGGACTGGTGCGGCGTCCGGAGCGGCCGGGACTTCGATAAATTCGCGGCCTGCAAACTCCATTCTGCCCCCGGCTCGGTGCTGACAGACTGCCCCATCCTCGAAGAAAGCCCCGTCAACCTCGAGTGCAGGGTCACGCAGGTCATCCCGCTGGGCAGCCACGACCTCTTCCTCGCTGAAGTGGTGGCCTGCGACGTGGACGAGAGCCTGCTGGACGAGAACGGTAAGCTCTGCCTCGACAAGGCCAAACTCATCGTCTACAGCCACGGCGAATATCTGGCTCTGGGCAAAAAGCTGGGGACCTTCGGCTACAGCGTGCGGAAGAAAAAAACACGGCGGAAATAACTTCCCCGTGCTTGACAATTCTCGTAAAACAAACTATACTAAAAATAGAAAAGGCACTGCGACAAGCGGTCAGCCTCATTCAAGAACTATGGCTCAAAAATTGAACCGTCGCCTTTGCCGAGGTGGCGGTTCAGCGTTTTTTCACGATAATGGTGATAGTAAACTCACCATTATGGAAAGTAATCCGCATTGCCTCACCCCCTTTCGGGAAGTGTAAGCCAACCGCCTGCCGTATGTGCAGTGCCTTGCCGCCAAAGCAGCAAAATCAGTATAACACAGTTTTCGACAATCTGCAATCACAAAAGCCGCAGGATGCATTGCGCATCCCGCGGCTTCGTTTTTATTTCAGCAGATCACTCAGACATCTGACCGTCCGGCCATGATAGCCCGTGACCGTCTCGGCATGGAGCAGACTGCTCAGCACACTTTCCTCCACGCACTCGGCCACCGCCCGGAACAGCGGATTGATGGCGTCATCGTGGACCATGCCCATCGGCAGAATGGCCTTTTCGGAGTAGTGCGGCACCCGGTTGGCGGTGGTGAAGGCAATGACGATCTCGCCGGAGCCGTTTCCGCAGAAAGAGCCGGTGCGGGACAGGCCCACCAGCGCCCGGTGGCAGAGCCGCCGCAGCTGGCGCTCACTGAGGGGAATATCCGTCGCCAGCACCGTGATGATGGAGCCCTTGTCCTCGTGGGGCGGGATGTGGGCGTCCAGCAGGCTCTGGATGGGGGTGCCTGCCACTACGAGGTCATCGAAGACGGCGTGGTTGGAGAGCACCAGCGCACCGATGGTGTACTGTTTCCCGTCCAGCTCCACCACACGGGAGGCCGAGCCGATGCCGCCCTTCAGGCCGTGGCAGCGCATTCCCCGGCCCGCGCCCACAGCGCCCTCGGCAAAATCGGCGCGGCAGTCGGCCAGCGCGGCCCGCACGTTTTCTTCTGTGACGTGGAGGCCCCGGATGTCGTTGAGGCCGCTGTCGTTGCACTCGCAGACCACCGGGTTGACGCTGCCGGTCGTCTCGCAGATGTCGGGGTTCTTGTCCAGCATATACTTCACCAGCGCTGTCTCCACAGTACCTACGCTGAGGGTATTGGTGAAGAGGATGGGCGTTTCCAGCGTCCCCAGCTCGTCGATCTGGACAAGGCCGGTGGTCTTGCCGAAGCCGTTGATGACATGGCTGGCCGCCATCACTTTATCGTGGAAAATATCGCCCTGATGGGGCAGCAGCGCGGTCACGCCGGTCTGGACATCGCCCTCCGCCAGTGTGCAGTGGCCCACCGTCACGCCCGGCACATCGCTTATCTTGTCCAGCGGCCCGCAGGGCAGTTTGCCCACCCGGATGCCCCGGCTCTTCCATTTTGCTTCGATTCCCATAAGTATTCTCCTTGCAAAAATGCCCCCTCCTCACCAGACGGAGAGGGCTGATTTTATTCTTCCTCGTGCTCCACCCTGCTGATAGCGCCCAGGTCGTAGGGCGTATTCTGGTAGACGTAGTAGTTCAGCCAGTTCTCATACAGCAGGTGTGCGTGAGCACGCCAGCGGAAGAGAGGCGGCTGCTCGGGGTCGTCGTTGGGGTAATAGTTCTTCGGCACCGCGATGGGCAGGCCCTTGCCGACATCCCGCTTGTACTCGGCGTCCAGCGTGTACTTGTCGTACTCCGGGTGACCGGTGACGAAGATCTGCCGTCCATTCTCGGTGCTCATCAGGAAGGGACCGGCCTCGTCGCTCTCGGCGAGGATGCGCAGGGCCTTGCAGTTCAGCACGTCTTCCCGGCTGATGCCGGTGTGGCGGCTGTGAGGGGCGTAGAACACCTCATCGAAGCCGCGCACCAGCGGGTTCGAGGGACGGGTGACTTTATGCTCGAAGACGCCGAACATCTTCTGGTCGAGAAGCCGCTTTCGGATGCCATAGTGATAATAAAGTCCCGCCTGTGCGCCCCAGCAGACATGAAGGGTGGAGTAGACGTTCGTCTCACTGAAGTCCATGATCTCGCACAGCTCCTGCCAGTAGTCCACCTGTTCAAAGTCGATCTTCTCCACAGGCGCGCCGGTGATGATCATGCCGTCGTAGCGGTTGTTCTTCACCTCGTCGAAGGTCTTATAAAACGCCTCGAGGTGGGCTGCAGAGACGTGGGTCGCCGCATGGCTGGCCGTCTGCAGCAGGGTCATGTGGACCTGAATGGGCGTATTGGCCAGCAGGCGGGCGATCTGGGTCTCGGTGGCGATCTTGGTCGGCATGAGGTTCAGGATGAGGATCTCCAGCGGACGGATGTGCTGGGAGAGCGCCCGTTCCCGGTGCATGACGAAGACGTTTTCCTCGTAGAGGGCATCGTAGGCGGGAAGAGTCTTGGGGATGATCAGCGGCATAGCATCGTTGCTCCTTTTGACGGTTTTAGCGGGAAGTTTTTATCTGCATCCGGAGACGCTTTTTTCACGGGAAGGGGCCGAAACCGGCAGATGGCGCTGACCGTGTTTCTTATCGCAATTTTCAAAAATAGTGCCTATCGAAACGGCATATTTGCGATATGCAGTTTGCGGATGTTGCTTGTGCATTAAAAACGCAAACTGCTATAAATCTTATCCAGCGCCTGTGCAATATCGGCGATGAGGTCTTCGCTGCTCTCGAGGCCGCAGCTCATCCGCACCAGCTCAGCAGGCACACCGGCAGCGGCCAGCTGCTCGTCGTTCATCTGCCGATGGGTGCTGGAAGCCGGGTTCAGGCAGCAGGTGCGGGCATCGGCAACGTGGGTCTCAATGGCGGCAAGCTTCAGCTCCTTCATAAAGGTGCTGGCGGCTTCGCGGCCGCCGGCCAGGCCGAAGGAAACGACGCCGCAGCTGCCGTTCGGCAGATACTTCTCAGCCAGTGCATGGTAAGGGCTGGACTCGAGGCCGCAGTAGTTGACGTAAGCCACCTTGGGGTGAGCCTCAAGGAACTTTGCGACGGCCATGCCGTTGGCGCAGTGGCGCTGCATCCGGACGTGGAGGCTCTCAAGGCCGAGGTTCAGCATATAGGCGTTCATGGGGGACTGCATCGAGCCGAAGTCGCGCATGAGCTGTGCTGTGGCCTTGGTGATGAAAGCGCCCTCTTTGCCGAAGCGCTCCGCGTAGGTGATGCCATGATAGCTCTCATCGGGAGTACACAGGCCGGGGAACTTGTCGGCGTGGGCCATCCAGTCGAACTTGCCGCCGTCCACGATAGCACCGCCCAGCACAGCGCCATGGCCGTCCATGTACTTGGTGGTGGAGTGGGTCACGATGTCGGCCCCCCACTCGAAGGGACGGCAGTTGACCGGCGTGGGGAAGGTGTTGTCCACGATGAGCGGTACGCCGTGGGCGTGTGCGGCCTTGGCGAACTTTTCGATGTCCAGCACGGTGAGGGCAGGGTTGGCGATGGTCTCACCAAACACGACCTTGGTGTTGGGCTGGAAGGCGGCATCCAGCTCTTCCTCGCTGCACAGCGGATCCACGAAGGTGGCGGTAATGCCCATCTTCTTCATGGTGACGGAGATGAGGTTGAAGGTGCCGCCGTAGATGGTGCTGGACGCCACGATGTGGTCGCCTGCCTCACAGAGATTGAACAGCGCAAAGAAGTTGGCGGCCTGACCGCTGGACGTCAGCATGGCGGCGGTGCCGCCTTCCAGCTCGCAGATCTTTTTCGCCACCATATCGCAGGTGGGGTTCTGCAGGCGGGAGTAGAAGTAGCCGTCGGCCTCGAGGTCGAACAGCCTGCCCATGTCCTCGCTGGTAGCGTACTTGAACGTAGTGGACTGGATGATGGGGATCTGGCGGGGTTCGCCGTTGCCGGGGGTGTAGCCGCCCTGCACGCAGATGGTATCACGGTTCATTGCAACATACTCCTTTACTGGGTTTGTCTGTATAGCACAATTCCCCGCAGGAGCATGAGCCTCCTGCGGGGAATCGATTCGTTAAATTTTATTCCCTGCCCGGAGGCACCTAAAGGCTCTCCCTTTGGGAGAGCTGGCGCGTATGCGCCTGAGAGGGCTAGGACGCTGACAGAGAAGCACGGACACAGCGATAATATTTCTCTGGCGAAGATACTGCCTATCGCTGTGCGGCGGCTCCATCGCACCGGGCTTGCCCTCTCCGTCACCTTCGGTGACACCTCTCCCAAAGGGAGAGGCTTTTCTCACTTCCGCAAGCGCTTATCGCTCCTGGTCGCCCAGAAGGTACCGACAGTCTGGAACACCTGCACCATGAGCACCAGCAGCACGACGCAGACGATCATGATGTTGGTCTGGTAGCGGTAGTAGCCGTAGGACAGAGCGATCTTGCCCAGACCGCCGCCGCCGATGACGCCGGACATGGCCGAGTAGCCGAGGATGGTCGTCAGGGCAGTGGTCATGCTGGAAATGAGGCCGGGCAGGCACTCGGGGATCATGACCTTGGTGATGATCTGGAAGGGAGTCGCGCCCATGCTCTGGGCAGCTTCCACGACGCCCTCGTCCAGCTCACGCAGACTGGTCTCCACCAGACGGGCCACGAAGGGGAAGGCCGCGACCACCAGCGGAACGATGGTGGCCTTGGTGCCGACGGTGGTGCCCACAATGGCACGGGTCAGCGGGAAGACGCAGATCATCAAAATCAGGAACGGCACGCTGCGCAGGATGTTGATGATGATGTTCAGGATGTGCATCAGCCAGCCCGGCAGGGGCAGGACGCCGTCCTTATCGCCAGCCACCAGCAGAACGCCCAGCGGCAGGCCCAGGACCAGAGAAAATGCCGTGGAGAGGACGGTCACATAGAACGTCTCCCAAATGGCGAAGCCATAATCTGCAAAGCTCATTCTCCGGTCACCTCCTCAACGGTCACACCATTCTGGCTGCGCATATAGGCCGCAGCCTGCTTTGCCTGTTCGGTATCGCGGGGAAGTTTGAGCAGCATGGAGCCGTAGCACTGGCCGCTCAGGTCGCGGGTGTCGGCGCTGAGCACAGACACGAGGATGCCCTTCTCCGCAGCAAGGCTCGCCACCAGCGGCTTTGCGGCGGACGAACCATTGAACGTAACACGGACCACGTGATCGTCGGGCGCAAAGCTCGAGAGGTCGCGGGCTGCGCTGCCGCCGTTGGGGGCGACGAGGCGCCTGGCCGCAGCCGTCTTGGGATTCGCGAAGATCTCGCGCACCTCACCCTGCTCCACGACCACGCCGCCGTCCAGAATGGCGACGGAGTCGCAGATCTCTTCCACGACGCTCATCTGGTGGGTGATGACCACCACGGTGATGCCCAGCTTCTTGTTGATGTCCTTGATGAGGGTCAGGATGGCGTGGGTCGTGTTGGGGTCCAGCGCACTGGTGGCCTCATCGCAGAGCAGGACTTTGGGGTTGGTGGCCAGCGCACGGGCAATGGCGATGCGCTGCTTCTGGCCGCCGGAGAGCTGGGCCGGGTAGGCGTTGGCCTTATCGGGCAGGCCCACCATTTCCAGCAGCTCCCTGGCGCGCTTTTCGGCATCGGCCTTCTTCACGCCCGCAAGCTCCATCGGGAAGCAGATGTTCTTCAGGCAGCTGCGCTGCATCAGCAGATTGAACTGCTGGAAGATCATGGTGATGTCGCGGCGGCGCTCACGCAGGGCTGCGGGAGACAGGGTCTCCATCGCGGTGCCGTCGATGACGACACTGCCCTCGGTGGGGCGCTCCAGCAGATTGATGCAGCGCACCAGCGTGGATTTGCCCGCGCCCGACATACCGATGATGCCGTAGATGGAGCCATCGGGGATGGTCAGGTCGATGTCCTTCAGCGCATTCACCGCGCCGTCCTTCATCTGGAAGGTCTTGGAAAGGTGTTTGATCTCGATCACGATTTACTCCTTAGTTAATGGGGCTGAACCTCTCAGTCTCGCATTCGCTCGACAAGGCCGGGTTGCGGCACCCAGCATCCGCAGCACTTCGTTTGCGTCTTGCTGGCCGCGGCCCCAACAGCGACTCCCTGTTTCCGCCACTGGCGGCGGTCGTCGTTGTTGCCCCTACCGAGGGGAGCCTCTGGCGAAGAGATAAAGCTTTACGAAATGCCAAAGCCTCTCCTCGATAGGAGAGGTGGCATTGCGAAGCAATGACGGAGAGGTTAACCCACGATGGGTGCCAGGCTGTCCTGCTTGCCGCCGTAGATGCCCATGGGCTCGACGTGGATGCCGGCGACGGTCACCAGATGGATACCCTTCTCCTCGTTGAAGTTGTCCAGATACGGCTGATGCTGGAAGTAGTTGGTGTCGCACTGGCCGTCCTCGACGATGGTGTTGGGGATCACATAGTCGTCGTACTCCTGGATGTCCAGAGTGATGCCCTTAGCGGCCAGAATGTCCTTGCAGACCTCCAGGACCTCGCAGTGGGGAGCGGGAGTAGCAGCGCAGCTGACGGTCTCACCGTTCAGTGCATCGTAGTCGATGGAAGAGTCATAGCCATCGGTCGGGGTCTCGACGACGGAGACAACAGCGCCCTTGTAGTTCTCATCCATGAAGTCCTTGACCTGCTGGCTCTGCAGAGCGGCGACGAGGGCCTTGATCTTGGGCTCGTTCTCGTTGCCCTCCTTGCAGACCAGAACATTGACGTAAGCAGAAGAGCCGTCCTCCATTGCCAGAGCGTCGGTCATGGGGTCCAGACCAGCGGAGATGGCGTAGTTGGAGTTGATGACAGCGTAGTCCTCATCCTGCAGGACGTTGGGGACCTGAGCGGCCTCGACCTCATCGACGGTGACGTTCAGGGGGTTCTCCTCGATGTCGTTCTTGGTGGCGGTCAGGCCGGCGTCAGCCTTCAGCTTGAAGAAGCCGTTCTTCTCCAGCAGGGTCAGAGCGCGGGCCTCGTTGGTGGTGTCGTTGGGGACAGCGACCTTCACCTTGTCCAGCTTTGCCACAGCGGAAGCAGCCTCAGAAGAAGCGGCAGTGCTGGAAGCAGCAGAGCTTGCGGTGGAAGAAGAGCCGCCGCAGGCGGTCAGGGCAGCAGCAGCGGCTGCGACACCGGTAACTTTCAGAAAATCACGACGAGTAATCATAGTTTTTTCCCTCTCTATTATTGGATATAATGTACAGCGGCGGCGCGGCACAGTCCGCGCCCGCCTTGAACGGAAGCATCAAAAAAAGCCTCCGTCCCTGCCAGCTCTGCGCTGCACAAGGACGGAGGCCTGAAACTTCCGTGGTACCACCTTGGTTCACAGCATCCTCGCGGACACTGCCTCAAAACTGCGGCAGAATTTTTTCTGCTTACAGCCGGACGCTTTAACGGGCGCACCCGTCGCGGACTAGTGCTCTTGCTCTTCGTCCGCGCAGCTCCGAGACCATTTTCGGCTCCCTGTTTCCTGCCCTTTTCCACCTGCCGGGCTCTCTGGTAAGGCTCATGCGAAAGCTTACTCTTCTCTTCACAGCCATTTTAGTGATATTGCGTTTATTGTACTCGCCTCGACGGGATTTGTCAACCCCCTAAAACAAACTTTTTCAGTAGGGAATTGAAGATCCTTCGCCCGTGAGACAAAATATGCCCCCGCGCTGTACGCACGGGGGCATATTCAGAAGCTTATCTATCAGCCCTGCTCCTGCTGTGCCTTCTTGGCTTCGAGAGCCAGGATGGCGTCGCGGCGGCTCAGGTTGATGCGGCCCTGCTGGTCGATATCCGTCACCTTGACGACGATGGCATCACCCACAGCAACAACATCTTCCACCCGCTCGACACGCTTGGTGTCCAGCTTGGAGATGTGGACGAGGCCCTCCTTGCCCGGAGCGATCTCGACGAAGGCACCAAAGTTCATCAGACGGGTGACCTTGCCCTTGTAGATGGCACCGATCTCGGGGTCTTCCACGATGGTCCTGATGGTGAAGATGGCGCGCTTTGCGTCCTCCTGGTCCACAGCGGAGACGAAGACGTGGCCGTCCTCCTGCACGTCGATCTTGCAGTTGCAGGTGGCGCAGATGTCCTGAATGACCTTGCCGCCCTTACCGATGACGTCCTTGATCTTATCGGTGGGGATCATCATGCTGAACATCTTGGGGGCCCAGCGGCTCAGCTCATGGCGAGGCTCTGCAATGACGGGCTTGATGATCTCATCGAGGATGTACAGACGGCCCCTGCGGCACTTCTCGAAGGCCTCGGCGATGATGTCGTAGGTCAGGCCGTCGATCTTAATATCCATCTGGATGGCGGTGATGCCCTTGCGGGTGCCGCCCACCTTGAAGTCCATGTCGCCGTGGAAGTCCTCGACGCCCTGAATGTCCAGCATGGTCATCCAGCGGTCGCCCTCAGTGATGAGGCCGCAGGAGATGCCGGCGACAGGAGCCTTGATGGGGACGCCTGCGTCCATCAGAGCCAGCGTGGAGCCGCAGATGGAAGCCTGAGAGGTGGAGCCGTTGGAAGAGAGGACCTCAGACACGCAGCGGATGGTGTAGGGGAACTCTTCCAGAGAGGGCAGCACAGGCACGAGAGCGCGCTCAGCCAGTGCGCCGTGGCCGATCTCGCGGCGGCCGGGGCTGCGGGGTGCGCGGGCCTCGCCGACGGAGTACGGCGGGAAGTTGTAGTGGTGGATGTAGCGCTTGGTCTGCTCGTCGGTCAGGTCATCCATGAGCTGGTTGTCCTTGGTGCCGCCGAGGGTGCAGGTGGTGAGCACCTGGGTCTGGCCGCGGGTAAACATACCGGAGCCATGCACACGGGGCAGGATGCCGACTTCTGCGGCCAGCGGGCGGATCTCGTTGATGCCGCGGCCATCCACGCGCTTGCCCTCGTCCAGCAGCCAGCGGCGGACGACGTACTTCTGCATCTTGTAGCTGACGAGGTCGAGGTCGGCCTCGGTCAGGTCGGGGTACTCCTCAGCGATCTTGTCCATGATGGGCAGCAGAGCGGCATCACGCACATTCTTGTCGTCGGTATCCATAGCGGCCTTGAAGTCGTCGAGATACTTCTCTTTGATGGCGTGGAACACGTCCATATCGAGGCCCACGACCTGGAAATCGATCTTCGGCTTGCCGCGCTCGGCCACGATGCCGTTGATAAAGGTGATGATCTTCTTGATCTCCACGTGAGCGGCCTTGATGGCGTTCAGCATGGTGTCCTCATCGACCTCATTGGCACCGGCCTCGATCATGACGATCTTGTCCATGGTGGCGGCGACGGTCAGGGCCAGGTCACTCTTCTTGCGCTGCTCCTGGGTGGGGTTCAGGACGATCTCGCCGTCCACCAGACCCACCTGCACGCCGCCGATGGGGCCGTTCCAGGGGATCTCGGACACCGCGGTGACCAGAGAAGCGCCGATCATGCCGGCGATCTCAGGGCTGCAGTCGGGGTCAAGGCTCATGACGGTCATGGTGATGCAGACGTCGTTGCGCATCTCCTTCGGGAACAGGGGGCGCATGGGACGGTCCACGACGCGGCTGGTCAGGATGGCGCGCTCGCCGGGGCGGCCCTCACGGCGCATGAAGCTGCCGGGGATGCGGCCTGCGGCGTAGAGCTTTTCCTCGTACTCCACGTTCAGTGGGAAGAAATCGACGCCCTCACGGGGCTTGGGGCTCATGACCACGTTGCACATCACGCAGGTCTCGCCGTAGCGGATGAGGGCGCTTGCGTTGGACAAGCCGCACATCTTGCCCATCTCCACCTTGAAGGGGCGGCCTGCCAGCGTAGTCTCGTAAACTTTGAAGTTGTCAAAGTTTTCTTTGCGGGAACCAAATTCGATTGCCATTTGGTTTGCCTCCTTATGTCCGTTTGATATTCCAAAAGGCTGCCCGCCGCGCATCATAGCAATAAATCCAGCGTCCGTGCCGCTTCGCACAGGCGTTCGATTTACTGCTGCAACACGCAGCAGCGGCCTATTTGTTCCAGTGCCTGGGATACAAGGGAAAATCCAACATAAAAGAGCAAAGGGCAGGCACCCTTTGCGGTACCTGCCCTCTGTTTTCTATTACTTACGCAGACCCAGAGTTGCGATCAGAGCACGGTAACGCTCGATGTCCTTCTTCTGGAGGTAGGCCAGCAGATTGCGGCGGCGGCCAACCATCTTCATCAGACCACGGCGGCTGTGGTGATCGTTAGGGTTCTTCTTCAGGTGCTCGTTCAGCTCGTTGATGTGAGCGGTCAGCAGAGCGACCTGGACTTCGGGAGAGCCAGTGTCCTTCTCGGTCAGAGCGACTTTGGCCATAACTTCCTGCTTGTTCATAGTAACAGTACCTCTTTATAAAATTTTTATTTGCCAGCGACACAGCAGCGGGAAAACGGTACTCCCGAGTGGGCATACTCCCAGCCCCGTATCGCGGTAACAGGGCTAGTATAACAGAAACCAACGTAAAAAGCAAGAAAAATTTTTACAGATCCGCAAAAATAAGGATGTTGTTTTCCCGTCAAATCATGTTATAATCTGTCTATTGTAATAAAGAGGTAGATCGAATGACACATTGCTTTTCCCGCCGCAGCTTCCTCAAGGGAAGCGCAGCCGCCGCAGCGGTTCTTTCAAGCCCGCTCCTCCCGGTTGATGCGGCTTCTTCTGAAACCGAAAACGGCCTGTTCTCCCCTGTCTCTGCTCTCTGCCAGACCCGGTACGGCCCGGTGAAGGGCAGAGAGGGCGAAAACGGTCTGCTCTGCTGGTACGGCATCCCCTACGGCGCCGCCCCCACGGGCGAAAGCCGCTGGACAGCGCCGCAGGAGCCCGCCTGCTGGCACACAGTGCGGGACTGCACCAGCCCCGCTCCGGCGGCGTACCAGTACACCGCTTTCCCCCTCGGCACCGAGGACTGCCTGACACTGGACATTTATTCTTCCGCCGAGGCCAAAAAACGGCCCGTCCTCGTCTATCTGCACGGCAGCGCCGCCACAGGCTCATCTCTCGAGCTGCCCGGCAGCGAACTCGTGCGGGACGCGGGCTGCGTCTTTGTCGCGCTCAACTACCGGCTGGGGCTGTTCGGGTGGAACTGCCTGCCCGCCCTCACTGCAGACCCGGACGCCACCGGAAACTTTGCCCTGCTGGACATCGCCCGGGCGCTGGACTGGGTGCGGGACAACATCCGCCGCTTCGGCGGCGACGCCGATAACATCACCCTTTGCGGCTTCTCTGACGGCGGGCGGATGGCAGCGGCCCTTGCGGGCAGCCCGCTCTTCCGCGGACGCTTTCAGAAAGCCGTCGCCATCTCCGGCGGGCTGTCCCTCGCCGACCCGGACGCCGCCGCCCAGAAGCTGGCTGAAAATTTCGCGCCGCTGGCCGTGGAAGACGGGCGGTTCGCTGACACGGCTTCCGCCGCCGAATGGCTGCTGACGCCGGGGGCGGACGTCCGGGAATGGCTCTGCGGCCTCGAACCGGCCCGCATTGCGGCCCTCGGCAAACCAGCCATCCTTTACGCAGACGATGTGGTGCTCTCCCGGGACGCCCGGAGTGCTGTCCCCCTCCTGCTGCTCAGCAGCGCCACCGAATTCAGCGGCTTTGTCCGGGACGACCTGCGGCCCGCTTCCAGCGCGGCCCGGGCCTATGCCGTAAAATACGGCTCAGCCCTCTGCCGCTGGAGCAGCACCGAAGCCGTCGCCGAAGCGCTGGGCGGCAGTGCTCCGGTCTGGCTTGGCCTCATCGACTACGGCGGGACCGACAGTCAGACGGCGATCCCGGGCCTCGGCTCCTTCCACGGCCTGCCGCTGGCGCTCTTCTCGTCCGAAAGCAGCTATTCTGCCTGTGCTGATCTGTCTTCGGCAGGTGCGCAGGCCCTTTCGGCCCGGCTGAAGCAGGCGCTTTCCAGTTTCATGACCAGCGGTTCCCCGGGCTGGGACGCCTGGACGCCGCAAGACCGCGACGCCCTCCACTTCGATGCCGACAGCGAAACGGCCTGCATCACCCTCAACTCCTACCCGGATACCCAGGAAAGTATCCGCGCCGCCATGGCCGCAGACACATCCCTCTCCGCCGCCGAAAAGGAAACGGTGGAGCACCTCTATTTTTCCGGTTTCTCTTTCTGACGAAGCAAAAACGCACCTCACCGACAGTTTTCATCGGTGAGGTGCGTTCTTGTTTTATTCAGCGGATGATGCCGCCCACAGCCTTTTTGATCTCGGCTTTGTTCTGATACATCGCAGCGTCAGGCTTTCCCCCATGCTTTCCGGAATGTCATACACGGCCTTCTGGTCTGTTTTGTTTTTTCATAAAGTTCGCTCCGCGAAGTATTCCTGCGCGCGCCGGGCTGCGTGGTCGATGCACGCGCGCAGCTCATCCAGCGTGTCGAACTTTTTGCTGGGGCTGAGGTAGGCGTGGAACTCCACCACCGGGTCGGTGCCGTAAAGGTCGCCGGTAAAGCCCGGGATGAAGGTCTCGCAGGTCACCTTGCTCTCGTCGCTGTTGACGGTGGGCCGGGTGCCAAGGCCGGTGGCCGAGGGGTACCATCTGTCCCCTATCCTGGTGCGGGTGATATAGATGCCGTACCGGGGCAGCTGGAAGCCCTGCGGGTAGAGCTGATTGATGGTCGGCACGCCCAGCGTCCGGCCAAGGCCCGCCCCGTGATGCACCGTGAAGCGGATGGCGTAGGGCATCCCCAGCATGGCATTGGCCGCCGGGATGTCACCGCCTTCCAGCGCGGTGCGGATGCGGGTGGAGGAAACAGGCTTCTCCTCAAACTGTGCCATCGGCAGGACGACTACCTCCACGCCCAGCGGCGCACAGAGCTGACGCAGCAGCTCCGGTGTGCCTGCCGCCCTGGCCCCGAAGGTGAAGTTCTCGCCGCAGAACAGCGCCCGGGCGTTGCAGTCCCGGATGATGCCCAGCACGAACTGCTCCGGCGTCATGGCCTTGATCTCCTCGAAATCGGGGCAGAGATAGTGCTCCACGCCGAGGCTGGCGATGAGGGCATGCTTGTCCTCGGTGGAGAGCAGGCGCTTGCCCTTCATCTTGTTTTCGGTGGGCAGGCGGAAGGTGAACACCGCCGGTGCCGCGCCGTGGGCCCTGGCCCACTCCACTGCGCCATTGATGACCGCGCGGTGGCCGATGTGGATGCCGTCAAAAAAGCCCATTGCCACAGCAGAGCCGTGGGCACCGCCCAGCGCAAGCGGCGCAAGCTGTGAATAGATCTGCATGAATGTTCTTTAATTCCTCTCTACAAAGAGTTTTTCGACCTTGAGCACGCCGCCGGTGATGTTCGCAAGACCCAGGAACTGACCCTCGGCATTGCGGACACGGTAGCGGCCATCTACCGCCGGGTAGCGGCTGGTGGGGCAGCCGTTGTACAGGTGCTGCTCCACCCTTGGCTCTGCCACCAGCAGAGGCAGGCTCTCGAACACGCTCTCCACCGGCAGCATCAAAGCCTGCAGTGCCTCGGGGCCTGCGTCCTTTGCCGCCTGGATCTCTTCCAGCGTGTGGGCGTCGGCCTCGGTGTAGACACCCGCCGTCGTGCGGCGCAGGGCGCTCATGGTGCCTTTCTGGCCCATAGCGGCGGCAATGTCCTCCAACAGAGTGCGGATATACGTTCCCTTGGAGCAGCGGACGGTGAGGACGTATTCGTTCTCTGCCGGGCTGCCGCCGTACCGGATGTCCAGGATCTCGATGGGGCGGGCCTTCCGCTCCACCGTGACGCCCTCGCGGGCCAGCTTATAGAGGGGCTGGCCGTTGATCTTGACCGCCGAGTACATAGGCGGCGTCTGCATCTGGGGGCCGAGGAACCGGGGCAGAACAGCCAGCAGCTCGGCCTCCCCTGCCGTCACCGGGGCCGTTTCCAGCACAGTGCCGGTGATGTCGCCGGTGTCGGTCTGCATCCCCAGCCGCAGCCGGGCGCAGTAGGTCTTGGTGTGGTCGAGCTGAAGGTCCACAGCCTTGCTGGCCCCGCCGCAGAACACCGGCAGAACGCCGGTGGCCATGGGGTCCAGCGTACCGCTGTGGCCCAGCTTGCGGGTGCCGAGGATGCCGCGCAGCTTGGCGATGACGTCAAAGCTGGTCCACTCCATTGGCTTATCTACGATAAGGATGCCCTGCATCAGCTTTCCTCCTGCGTCTCGGGGCGGTCGAGTTCCGCCTCCACCTCGGCCAGAATGGCGCTCTTGGCGTTGTCGAGGTTGCCCAGCAGCTCACAGCCCGCTGCGCGGGTGTGGCCGCCGCCGCCCAGACGCCGTGCGATGGCGCAGGCGTCCACGCCCTTGGCGGCGCGCACGCTGATGCGGTAGCTGCCGCCGGGCTGCTGACGGAGCAGCAGGCCCACTTTGACCCCCTCGATGCTGATGGGCAGGCTGGTCAGCTCTTCCAGGTCAGCCGGGTCCACGCCGCTCTGCTCGATCTCGTCCCGGGTCAGATACATCAGGGCGCAGCGGCCCTCAAGATGATATTCCAGATGGTTGCGGGCGATACGCTCCGCCTCCATCCGCTCCCGGGGCTTGGTGTCGAAGAGCAGGGTGTTCAGCTCCTCCACCTGCGCACCGGCCAGAATGAGCTTTGCCGCCACGAAGTGGGTGTTGGCAGTGGTGGAAGAGAACCGGAAGCAGCCGGTGTCCGTAGCGAGGCCGGTGTAGAGGCAGTTGGCGATGAGGGGGGTGATCTCCACGCCCATCTCGCTGATGACCTCATACAGAAGCTCTGCCGCTGCGGCCGCATTGCCGTCCAGCAGGGTGAAATCCGCATAGCCGCTGTTGCCCGTGTGGTGGTCGATGCAGAGATCGACGTGGCGGGTATACTGCGGCACGCCGTTGTTTTCGCCAAAGAGCTGCACGCTGGCAACGTCCACGGCCACAACGGTCTTGGGCTCAAACTCGCCCCGGAACGGCACCGGTGCAGTAAAGCTGTAGCGGGAAGGCACTGCATCGGAGCAGAGGACAGCTGCCGTCTTGCCCAGCGCCTTGAGCGCGTGGCAGAGGGCGCTGCCGCAGCCGATGGTGTCACCGTCCGGGTTTTTATGACACAGGACCAGAATGTTGTCCGCAGCACAGAGGCGCTCGGCCATCTGCTGCACATTGAGCTGTTCTGTCATTTGATGGATCCATCCTTTCCGCAGCGCTGGATTTATTCCTCGGTCTCGGCGGGCTGAGAGTCCTCAGCATCGCCGTTCACATTCAGCGTGCGGAGCAGCTCATTGATGTGGGCTGCATAGGCGGCACCGTCGTCCTCCACAAAGATGAAGCGGGGTGCCTTGCGGATGTGCATTTTCTTGCTCACTTCGGTGCGCACATGGCCTGCGGCGCGGTTCAGGGCCTCGATGGCGGGCTTGGGGCCGTCCTCACGGCCCATCACGCTCACATAGACCTTCGCCACGTCCAGGTCGGGCGTCACATCCAGCCGGGTGACGGTCAGCAGACCGCCCTCCAGTCGCGGGTCTTTCAGCCGTCCGATGATGGCGATGAGCTCACGCTTCATGTCCTGCGCCAGACGGCCCATATTTTTCTGAGACATAGTTTCTCCTTAGTCGCGGTATTCTTCCATCTTGAAGGCCTCGTAGACGTCGCCTTCCTTGACGTCGGCAAACTTTGCCAGAGTAACGCCGCACTCGTAGCCCTCGGCCACTTCCTTGGCGTCGTCCTTGAAGCGCTTCAGAGATGCGATCTCGTCCTCCGTGATGACGATGCCGTCACGGACGACACGCACCTTGCTGTCGCGGGTGATCTTGCCGCTGGTGACACGGCAGCCTGCGACGGTGCCGACGTTGGAGATCTTGTAGACCTGACGGACCTGCAGCTCGCCCAGAGACACCTCGCGGAACTTGGGAGCCAGCATACCCTTCATAGCGTCGGTGACGTCGTTGATGGCGTCATAGATGACGCGGTACATACGCATCTCGACCTTGGTGGCAGCGGCCTCTTCCTTCGCCACGTTGTCGGGGCGGACGTTGAAGCCGATGATGATGGCGTTGGATGCGTCGGCCAGGTCAACGTCGGACTTGCTGATGGCACCGACACCGGCGTGGATGACGCGGACGCGGACCTCGTCGTTGGAGATCTTCTCGAGGCTCTGCTTGACAGCCTCGGCGGAGCCCTGCACGTCAGCCTTGACGACGATGGCCAGCTCCTTCATATCGTTCTGAGCCATCTGGCTGAACAGGTTATCCAGCGTGACCTTCTGGAAGGAGGAGAACTGCTTCTCCTTGGCGGCAGCGATGCGCTGCTCGGCCAGCTCACGGGCCAGACGCTCGTCCTCGACGGCCTCGAACAGGTCGCCGGCCTCAGGCACAGCGGTCAGACCGGTGATCTCCACAGGGGTGGAGGGGCCGGCGTCGTTCAGCAGAATGCCCTTGTCGCTGCGCATGGTACGCACACGGCCCACGGCGGTACCGGCGATGATGACGTCGCCGGAGTGGAGGGTGCCGTTCTGCACCAGAATGGTGGCGATGGGGCCCTGGCCCTTGTCCAGACGAGCCTCGACAACAGCGCCCTTGGCACGGCGGTTGGGGTTGGCCTTCAGCTCCATGACCTCAGCTTCCAGAGCGATGCGCTCCAGCAGGTCGTTGATGCCCATGCCGGTCAGCGCAGAGACGGGGATGCAGGCGACGTCGCCGCCCCAGTCCTCGGTGATGATGCCGTACTTGGTCAGGCCCTCCATCACGCGCTCGGGGTTGGCGGTGGGCTTATCCATCTTGTTCATGGCCACGATGAGCTTGACGTTTGCGGCCTTGGCGTGGTTGATGGACTCGACCGTCTGGGGCATGATGCCGTCATCGGCGGCGACGACCAGAACTGCAATATCGGTCATGTTGGCACCGCGGGCGCGCATGGAGGTGAACGCCTCGTGGCCCGGGGTATCCAGGAAGGTGATGAGGCTGTCGTTGACCTTGACCTGATATGCACCGATAGCCTGAGTGATGCCGCCGGCCTCGCCTGCGGTGACGTTGGTCTTGCGGATGGCGTCCAGGATACTGGTCTTGCCGTGGTCAACGTGGCCCATGACGCAGACGACCGGGGGACGGGTGACGAGATCGTCCTGAGAATCCTCCTCCTGGGTGAACAGGCGCTCCTCGATGGTGACGTGGACTTCCTTCTCGACCTTGGCGTGGAACTCCTCGGCCACCAGAGCGGCGGTATCGAAATCGATGACGTCGTTGATGGCGTGCATCTCGCCCATCTGCATGAACTTGGCGATGACCTTGCCGGCCTGCTGCTTCAGGCGGGCAGCCAGCTCACCGACGGTGATCTCATCGGGGATGAGGACCTTCAGCTGCGCATTGCGGGCCTTTTCCAGCTGGATGCGCTGCAGACGCTCGAACTCGGTCTCACGCTTGCCCTTCTGGAACTGCTGGCGCTGGCGCTGGCCGCGCTGGGTGAACTTCTGCTTGTTGCCCTGGGGGGTGGGCTTGCGGCGGTTCTCGGTGTTCTTGGTGGAAGCCAGATCGTCGTAACGGGCGTCGAAGCGGTCCACGTTCATATCGACGGTGCGGGTATCGACGGTGACCTGATTGTCCTCGCGGCGGACAGAGACGGACTGAGCGGAAGCTGCCGTAGCCTTTGCGCCGGTCTCACGGGCCAGCTCGCTCAGGGAGACGGTCTTCTCCTCGCGCTTCTTGTGCTGCTCGTTCTTCTTGTTGTTTTGCTTGGCAGCGGGCTTTGCCTCGGCCATTGCGGGCTCAGCCTTGGGAGCCTCGGGCTTCTTTTCGGCCTTGGGCTCTGCCTTCTTCTCGGCGGGCTTCGGCTCAGCCTTGGGGGCCTTGGCGCTGTTCAGGAACTCGTCCAGACTCTTGACGCTGTTGTCCTTGCTGAACTTCTCCAGCAGGTAGTTCAGCTCGTTCTCCTCCAGAGTGGAGCTGTTCTTCTTGCCGGTGCTGCCCATGGCGTTCAGCTCGTCGAGGACCTTCTTGGCAGAGATGCTCAGGTCCTTTGCAAAATCGCTCACTTTATATTTTACGGTCATTCGCTCATATCCTCCTCAGTTTGAATCGCTCCGCACGCCGTCAGCCGGTCAAAGCAGAGCTTGGCGAGGTTGCGGTCGGTGACGGCATAAATGGCCACCGGTTTGCGGCTGATGTCAGCCAGCTTATCCTGTGTCAGCGGCATGGGGATGACGTCCACCATATCGCCCACAGCGTAGTTGAGCCGCTGCACGGTCTTGGGGCTGGCGTCGGACGCAGTCATCACGAGCCATGCCTTGCCCTTGACGACGGCGTCTTCCACCGCGTCAAAGCCCATGGTCAGAGCGCCCGCCTTGCGGCAGAGGCTCACGGCCTGGAACAGGGCCTCATTCGGCTCAAGGGCCGGTTTTGCGGGGGCGTTATGCTTCTTTGCCATCGCGGTCGGCCTCCTTTTCTGCTTCCACACTGGCCAGCTGCTGGGCCAGTGCATCGTATACCTCGGCGGGGACCGGCTGCTCAAAGCAGCGCTCCAGCGCCTTCTTCTTTTTTGCCTTTGCAAGGCAGGCGGCATCCGGGCAGAGGTAAGCACCGCGGCCGGGCTTCTTGCCCACGGGGTCGATGCTGATCTCTCCGCTGGGTGCGCGCACCACACGCACCAGTTCCTTCTTGGGGCGGCTGGTCAGGCAGCCGATGCACTGGCGGGCAGGGATCTTCTTTTGTGCCATCCGGTTTTCCCTCCTTCGGCAGGTGTTCCGCGCTTATTCTGCGGCGGTGTCTTCGGTCTTCTCAGCCTCGGCAGCCTTCGGCTCTTCCTCGCCGTAGTAGCCGCTCTCGGGGCGGATGTCGATGTTGTAGCCGGTCAGGCGGGCGCACAGACGGGCGTTCTGGCCCTTGTTGCCGATGGCAAGGCTCAGCTGCTGGTCCGGCACGGTCACGCGGCAGGAGCGGGTCTCGCCGGGCAGCAGCTCGACCTTGACCACCTTTGCGGGGCTGAGGGCTGCGGAGATGAACTCGGAGATGTCCTCGCTCCACTTCACGATGTCGATCTTCTCGCCGCCCAGCTTCTCGACGACAGCGGCCACACGGTCGCCGTGGGGGCCGATGCAGGCAGAGACGGGGTTGACGTTGGCGTCCTTGGACCAGACAGCCATCTTGGTGCGGGCGCCGGCCTCGCGGCTGATGGCCTTGACTTCGACGGTGCCGTCATAGATCTCAGGCACTTCCAGCTCGAACAGGCGCTTGACGAGGCCGGGGTGGGTGCGGCTGATCATGACGCGGGGGCCGCGCTCACTTGCCACGACATCCACGATGTAGACCTGCAGCATCTGGCCCTCGGTGTAGACCTCGCCGGGGACCTGCTCGTTGCGGGGCAGGATAGCCTCGCCGCCCTTGCCCAGGTCGAGGGCAACGATGCCCTTCTCGGGGTCAACGCGGGTGACGGTGGCCTGCACGATGTCGTGGGCACGGGACTGGATCTCGCTCAGCTGCTGGCTGCGCTCGGCCTCACGGATGCCCTGACGGATGACGTGCTTTGCGGTCTGGGCGGCGATGCGGCCAAAGTCCTTGGTCTTGAGGGGGGTCACGACGCGGTCGCCCACCTGATAGCTCTTGCGGATGTGCTGAGCCTCGGTGATGCCGATCTCGCTGTGCTCGTCGTACCAGTCCTCATCGGCCACGACGTCCTGGATGAGGGCGACGTTGAACTTGCCGGTGCTGGGGTCGATCTCGACCATGACGTGGTCGTCCTCGACCTCGTAGTTCTTCTTCACGGCGATGACGATCGCAGCCTTGATCTTTTCGATCAGGTACTCCGCGGTAATGCCGCGCTCGTGCTCCAGCATGGAGAGAGCTTCAAAAAATTCGTTGTTCGCTGCTGCCATTTTTCGGGTTCCTCCTAGTTTATAATGGGATCTTTTCTCGATTCATCTTTGGCTCTCCCGCCGGGAGGGCTGTTCTCAGTCAAACAGATGTTCGTCGTCACAGAGATGGACGCCGGATGCGGCGTTCACCTCAAAGCTCACCGGGCCGTTCTCCGTCTCGACCGTGACGGTGCTTCCCTCGCGGCCTTTCAGGATGCCGGCAAACTCGCGCACGCCGTCGGCGGTGGGGCGGATGAGCTTGACGCCGATCTTCTCGCCCTTGAGTGCCTCGTAGTGCTCCGGGCGGGTCAGCTTGCGGCCAAGGCCGGGGCTGCCCACCTCGAGATAATAGCTCTGGTCGATGGGGTCTGCCTCATCGAGGATGGGGTCCAGCGCGTGGGACACTTCGGCACAGGTGTCGGTGTCCATGGTGCCGTCCCGGTCGATGAGCACACGGAGATACCAGTCCGGCCCTTCCTTCTCAAAGACCACATCCCACAGGCGCAGGCCCATGCCCTCCACGACGGGGCGGACAAGCGCTTCGACTCTCTGGGCGGTGTTGCCGCCAGACTGCTTCGCCATAAAAAACCTCCAAACAAACAAGAAAAGCGGACCTTGCGGCCCACTTTCCAATAAAACTATAGCGTACTACTAGAATATAGCATACTCTTGCGGATTATGCAAGCTTTTTCGTGAAAAATCCTCTTCTCACAGCACCCACACACCGTCGCGGAACAGCTCCACGGTGCGGCCGTCGCGGCACTTGCCGGTGATATGGCTGTCCTCGGCACCCACCATGACGTCCTCGTGGATGGCGGACTGGTTCATGCCCCGGGCCAGCAGCTCCTCTTTCGACAGGTGGGTGCCGTTGGCGGTGGTGCCGGGGTAGCTGGCACCAAAGGCGATGTGGCAGGCGGCGTTCTCGTCGAAGAGGGTGCTGTAGAACAGCGCGCCGCTGCGGTTGATGGGGCTGGACGCCGGAACCAGCGCCACTTCGCCGATGCTCCGTGCCCCCTCGTCGGTGTCCAGAAGCTGACCCAGCAGATCAGCGCCCTCGTCTGCACCGTGCTCCACGACCCGGCCATCCTTGAAGGTGACATGGAAGCCCTTGATGAGCTGGCCGTTGAAGACGTAGGGCTTGGTGCCGTAGACGATGCCGTTCACCTTGTCCTTGTGGGGTGCGGTGAAGACCTCTTCGGTGGGGATGTTGGGCAGGAAGACCACGCCCTTTTCGCTGACGCTGGCGGCACTCTCCCAGGTGGCCTTGTCGGCGATGCCCACGGTCAGGTCGGTGCCGTTGCTGCTCTCGAAATGGACGCTCTCGAGGTCGAGGGCGTTCATCTTGTCCTTCAGGCTGGTGAGACGGTCGAGGTGGGCCTTCCACTCGCTGACGGGGTCGCCGCCCGTCACCCGGCAGACGTCGAAGATGAGCTGCCAGAGCTTCTCGATGGCCGCAGCCTCGTCCAGCTCCGGGAAGATCTTCTTCGCCCACGGGGCGCTGGGCATGGCGGCGATGGACCACTGGACGCGGTCGTTCATGGTGTACTCCCGCCACGGAGCCATGAACTTGCGCTGCGCGGCGTTCACCCGGCTGATCTTCGCGCCGTCCAGACCGGCGTAGACCTCGGGGTCGTCGGCGAGGATGTGGAGGACGCAGACGCCGCCCTCACTCTCGGCGTAGTCGAGATAGCGGCGCAGCTGCCACGACTTGAAGTCGGTCAGGGCTTCCTCGCTGCCCAGCTCCATCCGGCTGCGGGAGACCTCGTTGTCGCTCCAGTTCACCAGCACGTCCCGGGCGCCGGCCTCGTAGGCACTGCGCACGCACAGACGGGCCAGCGGGGCGGCCTCGAGACAGCAGTTGATGATGAGGGTCTGGCCCGGCTGGGGGTTGACGCCCACACGGACGATGAAATCGGCGTATTTTTTCAGAAGAAGAGTAAAGTTTTCCACAGAATATCCTTTCTGCCGTGCTGACCACGGCGGTGCATTTTCTATCTGACAGTATAACCGCTCCGGCCGGAATTGTCCACCCGATAAAAACAAAACAGACGTTTCTGCCGGTTGAAAAATCGGGAAACATCTGTTATACTAGTGTATGAGAGTGCTGTCTACATAACGGCAGGCGGTCTACACCTTTCCGGCCTTACGTCGGGAAGGCGAACATTTTTGTTATGCCCCCGACGCTCCACAGCGAAAGGGGGGATGTTCTATGACGCTTTTGGAAACCTTAGCTCTGCTCACGTTGCTTGCAACTGTGGGTTTCGGCATGTTTGACATAGCGTATAAGATCTTTCATAACAAAAAATGACCGCCCCAGTGTCTCACGCCTGAGCGGTCATTTTTTGTGACTGATCTGTCGGAAAGGTGCTGACCGTTTGCCAGACAGCACTCTCTTTATCTGTATTATACCACAGCCCCACCGAAATTGCAACGGCGGGGCTGTGGTATTTTCGATATTGCGTGGAAAATCTTCAACAACAAAAAATGACTTCCCGGCTCCACTCGCGCGGTCATTTTTTGTGACTGATCTACCGGAAAGGTGCTGACCGTTTGCCAGACAGCACTTTCTTTAGTTGTATTATACCACAGCCCCGCCGAGATTGCAACGGCGGGGCTGTTTTTTCACTCAGAAAAGCAAGTTTTTATCAGAACTCGATCTTGCTCTCGATATAAGCCTTCAGCTCGGAGATGGGCATACGCACCTGCTCCATGGTGTCGCGGTCGCGGACGGTGACGCAGTTGTCGGCTGCGATGCCCTTGGCCTCGTCGCCCACGGTGTCGAAGTCCACGGTGATGCAGTAGGGGGTGCCGATCTCGTCCTCACGGCGGTAGCGCTTGCCGATGGAGCCGGTGTCGTCGTAGTCCACCATGAAGTACTTGCTCAGCTCATTGCGGATCTCCATGGCCTTGTCGCCCAGCTTCTTGCTCAGGGGCAGGACAGCGCACTTGTAGGGAGCCAGAGCCGGGTGCAGATGCAGGACGGTGCGGACGTCCTCCTTGCCCTTGCTGTCGGTCAGATGCTCCTCGTCGTAGGCCTCGCACAGGAAAGCCAGCGCCACGCGGTCGCAGCCCAGAGAGGGCTCGATGACGTAGGGGATGTAGTGCTCGTTGGTCTCGCTGTCGAAATACTCGAGGCTCTTGCCGGAGGCCTCCTGATGGCGGCTCAGGTCGTAGTTGGTGCGGTCAGCGATGCCCCACAGCTCGCCCCAGTCGGTGAAGGGGAAGGCGTACTCGATGTCGGTGGTGGCGCGGCTGTAGAAGGCCAGCTCTGCAGGCTCGTGGTCGCGCAGGCGCAGATGCTCCTTCTTGATGCCGAGGCTCAGCAGCCAGTTCTCGCAGTAGTCCTTCCAGTAGGAGAACCACTCCAGGTCGGTGCCGGGCTTGCAGAAGAACTCGCACTCCATCTGCTCGAACTCGCGGGTGCGGAAGGTGAAGTTGCCCGGGGTGATCTCGTTGCGGAAGGCCTTGCCCACCTGGCAGACGCCGAAGGGCAGCTTGCGGCGGGTGGTGCGCTGGATGTTGGCAAAGTTGACGAAGATGCCCTGCGCGGTCTCGGGGCGGAGGTAGCAGGTGGAAGAGCTGTCCTCGGTGACGCCGATGGCGGTCTTGAACATCAGGTTGAACTTACGGATGGGGGTGAAATCGTGCTTGCCGCAGACGGGGCAGACCACGTCCTCGTGTTCGGCGATGAAAGCGTCCATCTCGTCAAAGCTCATGGCGTCCACGTTGACCTCGGGGTGCTCGTCGCCGATGAGCTTGTCGGCGCGGTGGCGGGCCTTGCAGGCGCGGCAGTCCAGCAGGGGGTCCGAGAAGCCGGCCACATGGCCGGTGGTGACCCAGGTCTGGGGGTTCATGATGATGGCGGCATCGAGGCCCACGTTGTAGGGGCTCTCCTGCACGAATTTTTTCAGCCATGCCTTTTTGACGTTGTTCTTGAACTCGACGCCCAGAGGGCCGTAGTCCCAGCTGTTGGCCAGACCGCCGTAAATTTCAGAGCCGGGGAAGACATAGCCCCGGTTCTTGCAGAGATTGACGATCATATCAAGGGTCTTTTCGCTCTGTTCCATTGTAAGTACATCCTTTCCGTCCGCGGCTGGTTTGCCGTGTCGTGTTGAGTCGTTGTCCCGGCGGCTTTCCCCGCAGCCGGGCCTGCTTTTCCTGTTGAAAGCAGAGTACCTTTACTTTACCATGTTTTGCGGGGATTGTAAAGGCCGACTCCCCCGCTCCTCCCCGCCCCACCTCCAAAAAAACCAAGGCCCGGAGCGTTCCCGCTCCGGGCCTTGGAGTCATTTCTCAATGTATATCACAGACAGGGTCTGTAATGATTTGAGGAAAGAGGGGTAATCAGGACTTAGCCTTAGCAACGACGATCACGAAGGTGTGGTTCTTAGCAGCGGTGTCATCGCCGACTTTTGCCTTCACGGTGACGGTGTCCTTGTTGACCTTGATGGTCTTAACAGTGCTGGTGCCAGTCTGGTTGGCGCCTGCAACCATCTTGGTGTTCACAGCCTTAGCTGCCTTGCTCCACTTGTTGCTACCAGAGGAGGGAACCTCAACAACGCAGACAACAGCGCCGTCGACGGCGATGGTCTCAGTGGTGGGATCCTTGTCGTCATCGAGCTCCTTGACAGCCTTAACGGCCTTCTTGCAGGCATCGGTCAGATCGAAGTCGCCGTCCTTGCTCTCGACAGCATACTTGACGTTCTCTGCAGCGCCAAACGTGTTCATCTGCTTCAGCAGCTCTTTCTCCTTGACAGCATCGCCCAGAGCGCAGCCAGTCAGCATGGACACCGCCATAACACCAGTGAGGACGACGGCCAGAAGTTTCTTTGCCATTTTCATGATTTTTGCCTCCATAAATAAAAATGAATTATACAGGCAGGCCATCCATTTCCGGCTGTCGGCCTGTGCTATCATTATACCCCACCCATCGTTTTTGTCAATATCTTCTTCTCATTTTTATCACATTTACAAATTCCTTTCTTTTCAATCGTGCATTTTCCACAAATTCACGGAGGGCTCTCCGTTAAAGGCTCCCCCTTTGGGGGAGCTGGCGAGCGCAAGCCCGACTGAGAGGGCAAGGCTGCTGACCGAGAATCACAGGCACTGCGATAGTATCGCTCTGATAAAGAGCCTGCCTATCGCTGCGCCTGCGGCTCTTTCGCGCCGGGCTTGCCCTCTCCGTCACCTTCGGTGACACCTCTCCCAAAGGGAGAGGCTTTGGCATTCCGCAAGGCGCAAAAAGACCCCCTTTCGGAGATTGCAGCTCCGGGAGGGGGTCTTTCCTTTTGGGTGAGCCAATGGACTCATTTGCTTCCACCTTTATCACTTTTATTATATGCCATTCCCCGCAAAAGTCAAGCACTGTGCGGAAAGTTTACAGTCACTCTTCTCTTGGCATCTCCTGTATCTTTTTGGCGAAAAGAGTGGTATAATGGGTTTGCGGCCTTGCCCGCCCATTTATTCGGGAGGGGAGGTGAGAAAAATGGAAAGTATTCTTTCTTTCATACTGTCTGTCGGAGCAAATGTAGCAGCTTACTACATCTGCAAGTGGCTTGACGGATGGTTCATGGGCCGTAAGCACTAAATAAAGAAGACCCCCTTTCGGAGATAGCAGCTCCGTGAGGGGGTTTTCTTTTGCTTTGGTGAGAACGATGGAAAGTATCATTCTTTCTTTTATACTTTCATTATATGCCATTCTCTCCAAAAGTCAAGCACTGTACAGAAAGTTTACAAGCACTCTTCTCTTTGGCATTTATTGTATCTTTTTGTCAAAGTTTATGATATAATGAGTCTGCGGCTCGTCCCGCCCAATCTACCAAGGATGGGAGAAGGGGGGTGTCGCCTTATGGCGTATATTTTTACATTTGTACTGTCCGTCGCAGCGAATGTAGCGTCCTGCTACATCTGCAAGTGGCTTGACGGATGGCTGAAGGGCCGTAAGCACTAAAAAGGACCCCCTTTCGGAGATAGCAGCTCCGGGAGGGGGTCTTTCCTTTGGGTGCGCCGATGGCGTATTTGCTTTTACATTTGCTATTTTTATTATATGCCATTCTCCCCAAAAGTCAAGCACTGCACAGAAAGTTTACAAGCCTGACCTCTGTAGCAAGGCCCGTCTTTGTACAACCTCTCAGTCTCACTCCGTTCGACAGCTCCCCTAGTAGGGGAGCCTCTGGCGAAACCGTTCACTTTGCGGGGACTGCCAAGGCCTCTCCTACAAGGAGAGGTGGCATCGCGTCAGCGATGACGGAGAGGTTGTACGAAGGAGAGCCTGACCTTTTCCACGCAAAAAAAGACCGCTGCATTTCTGCAGCGGTCTTTTCTCTGAGAATCAGGCGGGGTGACGATTCCCGCATCTCCTAACAATGGGCGACGGCTGCCTGTTCCGTCCTCCGATCCTCTTATCAAAATTATTATACCAGAACTTAAAAATTTGTCCAATTATTTATGATACTTCATCCCCGCGTTGATGGTGCAGGCGCGGTAGATCTGTTCGGTGAGGACAAGGCGGGCCAGCTGGTGGGGCATCGTGATGCGGCCCATGCTGAACCGGAGCGCCGCCGCGCGCTTGACCTCGTCCGAGAGGCCGTGGGACGAGCCGATGACGAAGGCCACGTCTCCCGCGCCGCTATTTGCGCGGTCGGCGAGGAACTGCGCCAGCTCCTCGGAGGAGATCTGTTTTCCCTCGATGCACAGGGCGACGATGGCCGCGCCCCTGCGGACGCTGCCGAGGATGGCTCTGCCCTCTTTGTCCAGCGCCTTTTTCACCACGGCGTCGGAGGCGTTCTTCTCTTCGATTTTTTCTTCCGGCAGCTCGACGATGCGGAAAGACGCAAACGCCGCCAGACGCTTCTGGTATTCGGCCACGCCCTCGGCGAAGTATTTCGCGTTGAGCTTGCCGACGCAGATCAGGTCGATATTCTGCATGGTTCTCGTTCCTCTTTTGTGTGGGTTCTCGCGCCGGTGGCGCGGGGTCAGAGCGCAGTTATGCGGGGCTAAGTTCTCTTTTGCGTGCCAAAAGAGAACCAGAAAAGCACCAGCGTCGCGCGCCTGTGCGCGGGGCAGAGCGCTTTTTCATTAAGGCTGATTGTTCTCTTTTGATGTCAAAAGAGAACCAGAAAACCACCAGCGATTTCGACGCGCTGGATCCACGAGAAAGGGGCTGCTCGCCCCTTTCAGACCCCGAAGGGGTTGTCGAAACGGAAAAAAGCTAGCCGCTTCGCTAAACGCTTTTTTCTCGTTTCTCCGATTTGCTGCTTCGCAGCAGGTGTTACGCCCTC